>Ga0123357_10000059_pt1 | contig 86528 bp, 75 predicted proteins | sample TergutEmb28metaG_FD_89873 | JGI IMG/M metagenome (GOLD analysis project Ga0123357, IMG submission 89873) | Embiratermes neotenicus P4 segment gut microbial communities from Petit-Saut dam, French Guiana - Emb289 P4 | ecosystem: Host-associated > Arthropoda: Insects > Digestive system > Gut ...
AGTCATCGGTGGTCCTTTCAAGGTCTTCGAACAACTAAGCGGGTACTCCGGTGACTCGCCCCAAACGCCATCAACGACGCTCAGACCGTCACCACAATTTCCACCACTCTATGGGACGCACCCTAGTGGATGTTAAGCGGCGCGTTCGCATGACGCAGTTTCATGCGGTACGAGCTGCCAACTCTGAAGTCCTGCGACTCTACTGGTCGATAGGGCACGACATTCTGGTCCGCCGGGAAAGTGCTGGTTGGGGCGCCAAGGTTCTGGACCGAGCATCGCGTGATCTGCGCGCTGAGTTCCCTGAGCAGAGTGGGTTTTCCCGCACCAACCTGCACTACATGAACAAGACCGCCGAGGTGTGGCCAACCGAGGAGGACTTCGTTCACCATGTTGGTGAACGATTACCGTGGCGCCATATCACCGTCTTGCTTGACCGCTTGGCCACCCGAGATGACCGCAACTGGTACGCGGCGAAAGCTGTCACTGAGGGCTGGAGTCGCAACGTCCTCGAACACTTCATCAAAGTCGACCTGCGCCACCAGGTCGGTTCTGCGCCAACTAACTTCGCGGCTGCCCTCGACGCGCCAGACTCCGAGCTCGCCCAAGACCTGGTCAAAGACCCCTATGTGTTCGAACATCTGGCTTACGTTGATCGTGTTGAGGAGCGGACGGTCGAGCAGGCGCTCATGGATCGACTGCAGGACACGTTGATGGAGTTCGGACGCGGAATGGCGTTCGTGGGTCGACAGGTCCGCCTACCTGTGGCCGACGAGAAAGGAGACACAGACGAGGTGGTACTAGACCTGCTGTTGTTCAACATTCCGCAGCGTAGGTACGTCGTGGTCGAGTTGAAGACTGGGCGGTTCCGTGCCGAGCATCTAGGCCAGCTCTCGACGTACGTCGCGGTGGTGGACGGTGAACTGCGGGACGACACTCACCAAGCGCCAACCATCGGGTTGTTGCTATGCACTGGAAGGAACGAGGCGATCGTCCGGTACGCCTTGGCAGGCTCAGGGGTCCCGGTGGGTGTGGCCGACTACCACGGGCTGCCATCCGACGCACAGGCAGTCCTTCCAAGCGCCGAGGAGCTTCAGCGAGCCATCGCTCTTCCGGTTCAACCATAGTGCGTTCACGACTGAGCCTCCCGCATCAATGACACGCCAATTCCACATCTATGTGTGTTTTGACTTGATTTTATCCTCCGGCAGGCAGATTCAGTGAGTGGAGCTAACGGGTAGGACCGTCAAGAGCAAGCCCGGTGGGCTTGCGAGTAGGTCCGGGGTCAAGGCGGCGCGGGAGCGCCTTGCCGGCGTGGCGGTCATCCCGCAACGTCCACACCTCACCCCTGTGCATTGATCATCTTTCTGGCCCGAGCGGAAGAGTACCCGGCCTGATCTAACCGGATCGCGCGGACGGCCTGGTATTCGCCGACGTTGTCGGTCAGCGTCATGTTGAGGCAACCCCTGATGCCATCCGCGCCAGCGGTCGTTGACAGCGTGCCGCAGACAGGCTGGGATGTCTGAACATGGGTTGCGACCATGCTGCGACTGTTAAGTATCCCATGGGATACAATGGTGAATGCGGAGATCAGGAAGACCGACGAGTACCACTCGTGGTTCATCCACTTGCGCGACCGTCAAGCGAAAGCCAGGATCAACGTGCGGCTGTGCCGGATCGAGCTCTCAGGTCAACTCGTCGGTGACTTCAAGGTGTTCGGGCACGTGATTGAGCTGAAATTCCATTTCGGTCCCGGATACCGGATTTACGCAACCAAGGACGGCGACACCCTGCTGTTGCTGCTCACAGGCGGCGACAAGTCCACCCAGGACGCGGACATCGCCCAAGCCCAACAGATGGCAAGCGAATGGAGGAGCGGGAGATGAATATCAGAACGTCAAAATGGGACGCCAGTGAGTACCTCAGTAGTGCCGAGGACGTCGTGGACTACCTGAACGCCGCCATCGAGGAGAACGATCCGGCTGTGCTCCAAGCGGCCCTTGGTGATGTGGCCAAGGCCCAAGGCATGTCCCAGATCGCTCAAGATGCTGGCGTGGGCCGCGAGTCACTGTATAAGTCGTTACGGTCTGACGGGACACCGTCATTCAAGACGATCGCCAAAGTGGTGCGGGCGCTTGGGGTTCGTATCGTGTTCGAGCCCGTGCCTCATGCGGACCCGGAGCGGGAAGCCTCCGACAGGCTCGTCCGCGCCTAAGAACAGGTCGGGGGTTCGAGGACCGGTAGCGGAACGAACGTATGTGAGTGGACCCTAGTGGACGGTACTCGAACTATTGGAGAACTGCCGAAGTGGCTGGTCAGGGCGTGTTTGAGGGGGTTCGCAGAATCCGACGATAAGGTCGACGACAGCCCGTATGCGCCTCCAAGGCCGACGACGGGCCACATGAAGGCTCGGCTCAACCCTGCCCAGCTTGGCTTGCTCATTGACCGCTACCTGGCGGGCAAGACCGTGTACGAGTTGGGGACGATGTTCGGCATCAACCGTCAGACCGTCGCCATCATCTTGAAGCGTGAGGGCGTGCCAATACGGAGGCAGTGCATCAGCGAGGACCTTCGCGACGAGGTTGTCAGTTTGCGCACCCTGGGGTGGTCTTTCGCACGCCTGGGTGAGCGGCTCGGCGTGAACCCGTCGACGGTGCGGAACTTCCTGCGCCAAGGCGCTGCCTGATACGCGACTGCTAGCAAAGCGGGAGGAACAGCAGATCGGTCCTCGCGGCAGAGCGGCGCATGCCCGCGTGAAGATAGAACCCCGCAGCACTCTCGTCTATCGCCTCAGCGACCAGTGCTCGCGCGCCCACGAGGCCCGCCGCAGTCGTCGCGTTGCGCACCGCATGGGTGAGCAAGTCGCCGCCCAGCCCGATGCCGCGAGCGACCCGATCCACGGCCAGCCTACCGAGCAGGATCACGGGTACCGGTTCGGGGGCGTTGCGCGACAACCACCCGCCCGACTGTTTGCGGCTGACCGCCCAGGACGCCAGCGAGTAGTAGCCGACGATGCGGCGAGTACCAGCGTCGGTGGACACGTAGGTCCGCGAGTCGCCGTGCTCCTCGTTACGAAGAGCCTGGTGCGACAACCAGTCATTCAACGAGTCGACTCCGCAGTCGAAGTCGGCAACCAGATCGTCGGGGCGAATACGTCGGGGCTCTTGCGGGTTCACTGTTCGGCAGCGTCCCAACGGGTCGCCCGTGACCGGAGCGCGGTCATCGCCTCAGTGTCGGGAGCGTCCAGCACAGCGACGAACTCATCCCACGCCCCGGGGTCGAGGCGCAGCACTCGGGCCTGCAGCACATCGCGGCGCGCGGCGCGAACCACCACCGACATCACATAGTCGCTCAGGCTGGTGCCGTTGAGTTGAGCGGCCTCGCTGATGAGCGCCCGGTTGTCGGCGGTCATCCGCAGATCAAGCCGCGCGTCACGGGTGGGAGTCATGACCGTGGACATACCTCTATTGTACGGTGTAAAACCGTACGTCGCAAGACAGGCGTCCCAAAGCTCCGGCCCACAGGCATTCATTGGCCGCTAGACGTTCATCCCGTACAGCCCAGCTATCGAAACCCTGTACGACAGGCACGCGATTACTCGATTTCGAAGATCATTTGGGTGGACGTTTAGCGTGCTGAGCGGAATCTCACTGGCCTCTTCGAAGGTAGCGAGCACCCACTGGCCTGGGGTAATTCCCCTGAACACATCTGTGTAATGACATTCCGCCTGACAATACGAAATGTAATCCGTGGTCGTGTACACGTCTGTGCCGTTCTGGGGCACCTGGCGGAGTGTGCCTGAAGACAGGAGGGCGCCTTCCGGAGAGAGGACGAAGGCCACCTCCGAACGAGGGTCGCCCACCCTCGGGCGAGCAACCCTACCGGAAACAACCCGCTCCTTGAGGACGGCATACGCCCTGGCGATCATTGCGTATGAAGTTGTCACTTTGCTCGTTCTGTACGCGGCGAGGTCTTGCCATCCTTTTCGTTTTCCGTATGTTGGTTGACCGACTACTAGCGGAAGAGGAGCAATGGCCTTGCTGTTAAGAAACTCGACTATCTCCAAACCCCATCGCCTTGTTTCGGCTAGCTCATCAGCGTGGTGCTGCGCGACGAGGGCCTCTTCCGCGGCACGCCGTTCCTCATTTTCAACTCGATTGGCTTCTTGTGCCGCCTGAAAACGGACAATATCATCGTCTAGACCCATTAGTCACCTCCTCACGATAGCGGGACGTTCCTACGACCAGACGTCCTCACCGAAGACACCGTGAACAGGTCAGAGGTTCGAGTAAGCGGCATTTGGTGGAGCTAACGGGTCGGGCCGTGAGGAGCAAGCCCGGTGGGCTTGCGAGTAGGTCCGGGGTCGAGGCGGCGCGGGAGCGCCCTGCCGAGACTGGGTGCCGGGTTCGAGGACCGGTAGCGGAACGAACGTATGTGAGTGGAGCTAACGGGACTCGAACCCGTGACCTATTCGTTGCGAACGAATCGCGCTACCATCTGCGCTATAGCCCCAGAGCGAGTACAGACTACCATAAGTCTGTCCTCGGAGCCTCCGATGGGTCTCGAACCCATGACCTTCCGCTTACAAGGCGGATGCTCTACCGCTGAGCTACAGAGGCGCGCCGCCGAGATAGTCTAGCAGCAAACAAGCCGAAAGCGCCCACCGCGAGCAGTGTGCCTGCGATCCAGGCCCCCGTGTGGGGAGCGATCGAGCCGCCGGTCGCGACGAGGGAAGAGCCGGTGTCCTCGACCATCGTGACCCGCACGTCGAAGGTCAGCGTGGACGGCGTGTCGAGGTCCCCCATCCCCTTGGTGGCCTCGATGGGGAAGTAGAAGCCCGCCATGATGGGGAACTCGCCGCCCTGGGGCACGTCGAAGGTGGCGGTGTACGACACGAGGGTCTCGTCCTCTTTGTCGAGTTGCTTCACCCAGGGCTGCTCGCCCTTGAAGCCGTTGAAGTCCCAGACGATCCGGATCAGGTTCTCGAAATCGGTGTGCGCGACAGGGTCCTCGTGGGAGGCGCGGATGTCCACGATCTGCACGCTCACTCGCGCGGCCGCGGGCCCGTCGTTGCGGACGATGGCCGAGTGCTCGACTCGGTCCCCGGGAACGACCACCACGGTGTCCTGCACTGCGCCCCCCATGACGACGCGCGTCTGGCCGTCCCAGGTGACGGAGGTGGTACGTCCCCACTCGATGGTGCTCTGCTTGGCCGGGAGGGCACGTGACGGGGTGTCCGCCATGGCGGCCGCCGGCGCGCCGACGATCAGACCAGCGACCAGGCCGGCCACTGCGATGACTTTCAGGACAGTTTTCATAATGGGCTCTCCTCGATGAAAGCGCGGCGGGGCGCCACCAGTACGTCATCCTCGTCGGGCTCGTCTGCCGAGCCCTCGGGATCGACGCGATCGGGGTCCTCCTCGTCGCGGGTCCTTCGGAAACTTGAGAGGTACGTGACGACGGCGTACCCGATCACCAGGATGCCGACGCCGGGGATCGCCCAGGGGCCGTACGGGCCGAGGGCCTGTTTCACCCAGCCGATCTTGGGGATCACGTAGAGCACCTCGCCGCGGACCTGGAAGTCGCGGACGGGGTTCCACGGGTCGTATGCGTTGTTGTTGTCACCCTTGGTGACGAAGGAGTACCCCTCGCCGGAGACGGAGGTGGCCATGATGCGGTGCGTCACGAGGGTGGGGTCGTCGGGATAGGGAAGGAAGACGATCACGTCGCCGATCTGGAGGTCCTTGGCGGACTCCTTGTCGATGCCCTTGGTCACCACCACGTCTCCGGGATGGATGCCGGGCTCCATGGACCCCGTGAGCACCGTCAGGCTCATGCCGCCCATCACCTTGGGGACGACCACCATCGCGACCGCCAATCCGAGGAGGATCAGCATGGCGAAAGTGATGAACCCCGACAGGATGGCCGAGCCCCAACTGGTCCCGTTCTTGCTCACTGTGTCACCTATCGTGTGTCGATGTCTGGATGTGTTGAGGGGGGCGGCACAGGGCCACCCCCCTCGGTGCGTCCATAGGTGTCACCTATGGACATTATGCGCTGGTGCTCAGCCTTCGGTCGGGCAACCTGTGAAGTTGCTGATATTCGCAGGAATCTCACAACGAACCTGCGTCAGCTTCATCGTGGCGGTCTTGCTGAGAGCCAGGACCGCATTCGTGTCGATGTCCTTATCGGTGTTCTCATCAAAGGTGATGTAGAGCACGACAGTGATGTCGCTGGAATCAGTCGAGGGCGAGCCGATCATCGGAATGGAGCCATCAGCCTGTCCGGACTCCTGGTTCTGCGCCTGGAAGTACGAGACGACAAAGTTACTTGTCGTGCCTGTGACGGCCTTGGGGGTGCCGAACAAGGCTACCGCGCCGTTGAACACGTTGTATTCGATGGAGACGTTCTTCATGCCGTTTGCACCAGGAGTAAACGCAGTGCCGTCAGTCGTAGTGGTGCCCAAGCCGTCCACAGCCAGTTCAGCGACCAGGTTGTCACCCTTCATGGTGATGGTGTAGGGCATCACGAGTGCCACGGTGTCCCCGGGAACGATGTTCCAGTTGGCGTCGATGGCGTGGCCCTTCGGAAGACCGTACTTGTCGAGCACGACACCGTCGGTACGGTCAGCGGACACGTCGTACATCGACACGTCGCCATTCGTATCAATCTTCAAATCACCTGCTGTGATGGTACCCGACCCCAGATCCTGGGACGAGGTCCACAGTGCGTAGGTGGAACCGCCCATGAGGAGAGCAGCCCCGGCCACAGCCGCGATGACGGCGTTACGCCTCTTGTGTTGTGTGTTTTTCATATTGTTTTTCTCCTTGTGTTTGTGACCGTGCCGCACCCCCGGATGCGACGCGGTCGGTCCCTCGGACTCGACTGCTCGAGTCCTCGATGAAGGCCCTCGTACCTTCACCAAGTTTCATTGACGACCAGATGCCCGTGCGCCCGTGCGCCGACATCCCTTCTGAAGCGGATCGTCCGTGTGGCATCATGTTTACCACCCCGCCACAAGTGCTGGTGTGAGCATCACGCTCACCGACGTCTGACCGGCTGGGTCGGGCGTGAGGTACGTGCTCCACGTGTCCTGGGAGCTCACCTGGGCACCGACGGCGTTCGTCCCCGTCGCCGTGGCCGTGTTCTCGAACTTCTCAGGTGTGATCGACAGCACCAGGCACCAGTGGTCGACCTTCTTTTGGACGTCCGAGGTGACGCTCGTGATCCCCGCCACGGGGGTTCCCAGCGTGTACGACGCCGCGCTCGCGGCGGCATCCACCGTGCACCCGACGGAGTCGTCCACCCGGAAGAATGTCTGCGCGGCGTTCCCCGTGCCCAGGACCGTGTCGGCTCCCGGAGCGTCAGGCATGGTGATGGAGTAGTCCATGGTGTACCGCCCCGATGTGGTCATCGTCACGTCGAAAGGAACGGCGATGGCCAGGACTCCGGCGTCATCGGCCGTCGAGGCGAACAACTGCTGGGCTTCCGGTTCCCCGATCGTGAACGACACTCCACTGCTGGACTGCGCGACGTTCGCCTCGCCACCTTTGGTGACGGCGAATCCGGCCACAGGCACGCTGAACGACACATCACCCGACGTGGCCTGGTCGGACCACAAAGCCCAGGCGAGCCCGGCGCCCAGTCCGGCCAGGATGGAGAACACAGGCGCTATGAAAGATAGCCACCCCCGACCCGCGCGACGTTTCTCACTCATCGGTCACCTCGGGCTCGCCGGTCGGGCACGCGACGGAGAAACCCGTGCCGCACCGGACCTGATTCGCAGTGACTGTGAGAGCTCCCAAAGACACCGTCTGAGGGGCGGGGGTGGCTGTCGGGTCGACCCACTGGGGGCCGGCCTCGGGGGAATAATGGACCAAGCTGATCACGACGACCCACTTCTGGTCAGTCGAGTCGTGCGTGTCGGGGAGGAGCAAGGCGGTCGTGATCTTCACGTCGCCCTTCTCGGGGGCCACCTGAGCCGGGGCGCCGTCGACGACCTTCTCCACATGCCACTGGGCGAGGAAGCCGTCCGGCATGGACGCGAAGGCGACGGAGAACTCCACCGCGAGATTGTCCCCCACGAAAGACGAGGTGACCTCCTGGCGGATGGTCAGTTCCTGTCCAGGCGAGAGGACGAGGTCGTCCAGGCTGCACGCCTGGGCCCCACCCTTGCTGTCAGCACACGTGACCGACATCTGCCCCAGGCCGATCTCGAAGTCTCCGGCGGCCACCGTGGCGCCGATGGTGGATTGTGAGGTCCACATGGCGTAGGTCAACGAGCCGGTCAGAAGCGTGAATGCTGTCAGGAGGATGGCGAAAGGGGCAGTCCAGCGACGCTTGGTGATGGCGCGGCGAGGCGCGGTGGTGCCAGTCATGACCCCCTCCTTTCCTTCAAGGAAATCCAGGTGCGCCCCGAAGGCCGCACGAGGATGCCGATCGCATGATGGTCGGCTTTTAATACTGATAAAGACATGGAAGGACCGGTGGCGTCGACCAGATGGCCTGTGCGTGATTCGGACATCACTCACCTCCCAGACGATGTGCCGATAGGAGCATCATTGTGTCTAGGTATGCCACATACCTACTGATGCTTATCCATGAGAGCGCATAAAGATCGGACATCTTCATGACGTTCCCGTTTCCGGTATCCTTTACCCCAGATGCCACGCCTCCCGCGACGTACACACCTTCCCGTTGCAGTAATAATGCCACGCGATTCCCCGGAACCCAAGGACGCCCCAAAGATTTTTTTGGAATTTTTTCGGCCGGGTCGACAAAGGGCCAACAAGGAGAAACGCTTCACATTCGATGGCGGAGGACGAGCGTCACGACAGGGTCGACACCTTCAGCGTGAACCCCATGACGTGCTCTTTTCCAGGCGCCAAGGTGACAGCGTGCTCGGCGACGTTCGCCGTCTCGACACAGACCATCTGCGTCCATTCGTCGGCGCCGAGATCCGGCATCGTCGCCGCCTTCTCCATCCATGGGTTCCAGATCACGGCGTCCTGAGACCCTGTCCTGGACACCGTGATCCGCCTGCCGCCTCGCGGATCGACGACGTCGATGTCCCCGAGGCTGTGATAGATGCGGTCGGTCTCGTCGGTGATCGTCACATCACCTTCCTGCCGGTGGGGACCCAGTTCGTGGCCGGACACCCTGTCCAGGTAGACCGCCTGGTCCAGGCCGACCAGGGTCACCTCGCGGATGTCGCCGACCCGCAGGTAGGTGTGCAGCGCCCCTTCGAAGGTGAAGCGCCTCGACCCTGTGTTGCGCACAGTCAGAGTCGCGGAGAACTCCGTGCCGAAACTCACGTGATAGGTCAGGCGGTACGGGGAGTCGAACTTGTCCAGGTTGGAGTCGATCAGGATGTACGTCGCGCCCACCGCGTCGTCGGTGTGGTGGCTGCGCACCAGGCGCCATTCGGCCAGGCGGGCGAACCCGTGAAGGGGGCTCGACACCCCGTCGCGCCCGGCGCCGAACCATGGCCAGCAGATGGGGATCCCTCCGCGGATGGCGAACTCAGAATCCAAATAGGTCTTCTCGCTCATCCACAGCACCGGGTCGAACCCGCGTGGGGTCCAGTCGATGACATGGGCGCCGTGGTGGTACACGGCGCCTGTCGCGGTCGGACAGGAGTAGGCGCGCGGAGGAAGAAGAGAGGTCACGAATCAAGGGTACGGTGTCCACCGGCCCCTTGTCGACAAGGGATGGTCATCACGCCCAGTCAGGCCGGTCGGCGCCGTCTGGGCGTGTGGTCCGTGTCCTCCTAGTCCGTGAGGGATTCCTCGTACGCCTTGATCATGTCCAGGCGGCGCTGATGGCGCTCGGCATAGGTGAAATCCGTGGTGAGGAAGGCCAGGACCAGATCGATGGCCTGCTCCTTGGAGTGCATCCTCGCGCCCAGCGAGGCGATATTGGCGTTGTTGTGCTTGCGCGCCAACTGGGCGGTGTCATGCGAATGGATGAGGGCCGCCCGTACCCCGCGCACCTTGTTGGCGGCGATCACTTCCCCGTTGCCCGATCCGCCGAAGATCAGTCCCAAGGAGCCCGGGTCGGCGACGACGGCCTCGGCTGCCTGGATGATGAACGACGGATAGTCGTCCTCGGAATCGTACGCGTCCGCGCCGTGGTCGACGACCTCGTACCCCCTGGCTTCGAGGACCTGCTTGATGGCGTTCTTCAGCTCGAAACCTGCATGGTCTGTGCCGACATGAACACGCATGTGTATCTCCTTCCGCTCGGGGATGAAAAGTGTGCCGTTCTCCTGAGGTGGACGCGGTCTTTCCCCTCCAGTGTATTGAATGCGGCCCACGCGGGGGAAGTCCGTACGGGCCGATCACAGCCGGACGGAGAACTCCCACCTCGTCCTGCGGACGTATGTCTGTCCGGGTCGCAGGAGGACGGACGGGAAGTCGCCGCGACGCGGGGCGTCGGGATACTCCTCGGTCTCCAGCGCGATCCCCGTGCGGGGCCCGCCGGCCCCGAGCGGGTGGGTCACGCGGGTGTCGGACAGGAACTGCCCGGTGTAGACCTGGAGGGCCGGATAGTCGGTGTGGATGCTCAGGGCGCGTCCCGACGTCGTGTGCCACAGGTGGGCGGCTGGCCGCAGGCCGTCCGGCCCCGGGGCGCCGTCGAGGATCATCGCATGGTCGATGCCGCCATGGGCGCGCATCTGCGGGTCCTGGCTCGCCAGGACCTCGCCCAGGTCAGCCGTGCTCCCGTCGACGTCGAAGGGCGAGCCGGCACGCGGCGCGGGAGCATCGGGACGAGGCAGTGAGTGCTCGTCGATGGGCAGGTAGTGTCCCGCCGTGACGGTCAGTCGGTGGTCGTCGATGGGCGTCGCGGCGCCTGACAGGTTGAAGTATGGGTGGCTGGCGATGTTGACCACGGTGGGGACCTCCGTCTGGACCTCGACCGTGTGCGTCAGGGCCCAGCAGGCGGCGGGCCCGTCCGACTCACGGTCTGGCCCGGGCGGCCGCGGCTCGCACATGGCGACCTCGTAGACCACCTGAGCATGGACCGGGCCGGCGAACCCCCCATCGGGGTCGCGCCAGTCCAGACGCAGGCACACCGACCGTGGGTCGGCGATCTGGGGAGTGGAGTCGATCCTCCACTCGTTGGCGCTCCACCCGTGGGACCCGGAGTGCAGGGTGGCGAAGCCCTGGTCGTTGAGCTCCGGGGTGTACGTCTGACCGTCGATGACGTACCCGCCTGGTCCGATACGGTTGGCGACCGGTCCGCAGATCTCGCCGAGGTAGCCCGTCCCGGCCCGCCGGTCTTCTTCGGTGTCGTACCCCAACAGGACCGACTCGACCCTCCCCTCACGATCGGGCATGCGGATGTCGTTGACACAGGCGCCCAGGCTCCACACCTCCACGGCGAAATCGCCCTGGGCCAACCAGATCTTCTCCATATCGTCCCCTTCCACCACTACTCAAGCACGCGGATGGACGAAAAGCCACTGACGCTCCGCATGAATGGCTCACCGCATGAGTGTTCCACCGCATCATCGTCCCTTCTCGGAGGCTCCGACATCAGTGAGGCCCGCGGAGGGCGATCCGGATCCGCATCGAGGATAGAGTGGACTCGCATGTCCTCCTCGGGGCGTGCGAGTCCACGAAGGAACGCCATGGCCGATCTCCTGATCACAGATGTGACCCTGCCCGATGGACGCCGGGTCGATCTCGGCATCCACGACCAGATGCTGGTCGACCCCGCCGACCTCATCCGCCCGACCCTGATCCGCGCGTCCGGGTTGATCGCCCTGCCGGGGCTGGTCGACCTGCACACCCATCTGCGCGAGCCCAGCCCCCACCCGGCCGAGACCATCGCCACCGGCACGGCCGCGGCCGCCAGGGGCGGGTTCACGGCCGTGTTCGCCATGGCCAACACCAATCCCGTGACCGACACCGCGTCCCGAGCGCGCGACATGGCGGCCAGGACCCGCGCCGCCAGCGCGGAGGTCCTCACGGTGGGCGCCATCACGGACGGGCTCGACGGCGCGACGCTGTCGGACATGGCGGGCATGAGGGCCGAGGGCGTGACCTATTTCTCAGACGATGGCCGGTGCGTCATGGACGCGGGACTGATGCGACGAGCCATGCTCGACGCCCGTGCGCTCGGCGCAGTCGTCGGCCAGCACTGCCAGGACCACACCTTGGCGGGGGCGGACGCCTATCTGCCTGACTGCTGCTCGCCAGCGTCCGAGGACTCCATCGCCTGGCCCTGGTCAGCCGAGTCGACGATCGTGGCCCGCGACGTGCAGTTGTCCCTCGACACAAGGGCCCGCCTGCACGTGTGCCACGTCTCCACCGCGGAATCCGTGGACGTCATCCGGTGGGCCAAGTCCCGCGGGATCCCGGTCACCGCCGAGGTCACGCCTCACCATCTCCTGTTGGGCGCCGACCTGCTGGCGTCGGCGGACACCACCTTCAAAGTCAACCCTCCCCTGCGATCCGACGAGGACCGCGACGCGGTCCGACACGCCCTCGCCGATGGGACCATCGACATCGTCGCCACCGACCACGCCCCTCATCTGGCTTCCGACAAGGACAAACCCTTCCCATCCGCCAAACCGGGCATGGTCGGGCTGGAATGGGCGCTCGCCGTGGTCCAGCACACGATGGTCGACACCGGCCTGATGACATGGACCGACGTTGCCCGCCGGATGTCCCACGAGCCCGCACGCATCGGCCAGATCTCCTCACGACAGGGCCGCCCCCTGACGCCGGGTGAACCGGCCACCCTGACACTGATCGACCCGGCCAGGCGCACCGTGGTGGACAGGGACGCCGCCGTCACCCAGGGCCGCAACAACCCCTACCACGGCATGGAGCTTCCCGATCCGATCCTCGCCACCTTCTGGGCCGGACGATCCACCTACCGCTCCCCTGCGCTCATGTGAGCACCCGGTAAGCGCCCGCGTCAGGACGTGCCTCGCTGACCGCTCCCCGGCGCTTCGTCGTGACCACCCGAACGCGTGAGCATACGTGACCACCCGGGCACGTGAGCGCACACGCCCCTCAGTCACCGCGCTGCTGACCTCTATGGTCCACAGCCCGCCACAATCCCGGGGCGGTCTCGACGGCGAGATCCCTGGCCGCCAACTGGCTCAGGACCACCATGAGGGTCAGGGCGGACTCCCCGGTCCTCACCGCCAGCTCGTCCACGGACACGCTGCGTCGAGCGCTGAGCGTCTCGTGAATGGCCTGCTGCTCGGTGGTGAGCGCGTCGAACAGCGTGGGTGGCGCCCGCACATAGTCCGACGCGCACGCCGTCAACGGCCCCACGGCCTGCAGGATGTCCTCCACGCTGGTCACCAGCACCGCTTCGCCAGCGCGGATCAGACGATGCGGCGTCACCGACATGGCCGAGGTGACCGGCCCTGGGGCTGCCATGACGAGCCGCTGCATGGACAGGGCCCAACTGACCGTGTTCTGCGCGCCGGAGCGCATCGCCCCTTCCACGATGACGGTCGCCGCCGACAGGGCCGCGATGAGCCTGTTGCGCACCAAGAACCGCGATCGCGTGGGAGTGGAGTCGGGCGGGTACTCGCTGACCACGGCCCCCGTCTGCCGGACCTTCTCCAACAAGGACGAGTTCCCCGGAGGGTAGAGATGGGCCAGCCCCGACGCCATCACAGCCACGGTGGCCCCGCCCGCCGCCAACGCGCCCCGGTGGGCGGCGGCGTCGATCCCGAAGGCGCCCCCGGAGACCACGGCATGCCCCTGTTCGGCCAGTCCCACGGCCCAGTCGGCGCTCACATGCTCCCCGTAGGTCGTACTGGCCCGTGAGCCCACCATCGCCACAGGGGCCTCGAGCCGGGCCAGGTCGAGAGGACCCGCCACCCACAACCCCATCGGCGGCCCGCCGACGCCGCCCACGGGCTCGCTCCACATCAGATCGTCCACCCCTGCTGGCCACTCCTCGTCGCCGGGGATGATGAATTGGGCCCCGATCGCCTGCGTGTCCCGGGCCAGTCGATCCACATCCACTCGGGCCGCGCGCCGTGCGAGGGAGGACGTCCCCGGCCCGGAGCGGACCGACTCCCACACGTCCACAGCCCCTTGGTCTCTCACGAGGGCCGCCAACCCGAGGTCGCCCGCGTCATGGGCGGCCGCCAGCCCCATCCTGGCCATCCGTTCGGTCATCATCAGCGGATCTCCTCTCCCTGTCGCAACGCCAATGCCACCGACACGTGGTCGGCGGTGGGCCGGTCCTGGCCCTGCAGATCCGCCACCGTCCACGCGACCTTGAGGACCTTGTCGACTCCCCTCGCCGTCAACGTCCCGTTGGCCACAGCCGCGTCGAGGACGCGCATGTCAGCAGGCAAGGGCAGTTCTTTGCGCAGGTAGATCCCCGGGACCTCGGCGTTGGTCGTCCAGGGGGTCCCGTGCAGCCGGGCCGTCTGCCTGGCCAGGGCCTGTCGGACCCTGAGGGCCACCACGGCCGAACTCTCCGGCTCCTTCCCGCCGTGCGCCACCAGACTGCGTCGCACGGGCAGGATGTGCGCCTGGATGTCGATGCGATCCAGGATGGGCCCCGACAGTCGCGAGGCGTACTTGCGGATGGCCGTGGGCGAGCAGGTGCATCGGCTCCTCGGCGTGGCGGCCAGGCCGCAGGGGCAGGGATTGGCCGCCAAGACCAGTTGGAAACGCGCGGGATAGCGCACAGACATCTGCGACCGGCCGAGGCGGATCTCCCCCGATTCCAGGGGGGTGCGCAGGGCCTCCAGCGCCACCGTCGAGAACTCTGGGGCCTCGTCGAGGAAGAGCACGCCCCGATGAGCCAAGGAGACCGCTCCCGGACGGGCGATCCTCGCCCCGCCACCGATCAAGGACGCCAAGGAGGCCGAGTGGTGGGGGGCCGAGTACGGGGGCCGTTCGGGGAGGGAGTCGATCGAGACGTCCACCAAGGAGTGGATGGCCGCCACGTCCATGGCCTCGACGGTGGTCAGGTCGGGCAGGATCGTGGGCAGGCAGGACGCCAGGAGCGTCTTGCCCACCCCCGGCGGCCCGTGGAAGAAGAGATGATGACGTCCGGCCGCGGCCACCTCCAGGGCCCACCGGGCCTGGGCCACCCCGACCACGTCCTCCAGATCCGGGGGCGGCTCCGTTCGCGGGGCAGCCGAGGACGGAGCCGACGCGACGACCCCGGGCCCTCCGCCCAGGACGCTGACCAGATCGGCCAGATTCTTCACGCCGCGCACCTGGATGCCGTCGACCAGGCTCGCCTCACCGACCTGCGCGGCTGGGACGACCGCCCGCTCGACCCCCAGACGCCGAGCGCCCAGGAGGGCCGGCAAGACGCCCCGGACCGGATGCACCTGGCCGTCCAAACCCAGTTCGCCCAAGAGGAGCACGCCGTCCAGAGATCGGTGGTCGACGACCTTCTCTGTCGCCAGCACGGCGGCGGCGATGCCCAGGTCGTAGTGGGAGCCGGTCTTCGGCAAGGAGGCCGGAGTCAGGTTGATGGTCAACACCTGACTGGGCCAGGTGTATCCGGCAGAGAGGACCGCCGCGCGACACCTCTCTTTCGCCTGCGTCAGGGCGGCGTCCGGCAGACCGACCATGGTCGTGCGCGGAAGACCCGATCCGGTCCACGCCTCGATGGTGACCATCATGGCCTCCATCCCCAACAGCGCCACCGACTGGGCACGTGCGATCCCCCACACCGACGTCATAGCCGCACCGCCTTCGCGTGGGTCAGCGTGGATGTGGCGCCTGGAGGCGACAGGATGCCGATGGCGTCGATCCGCACACGGGAATACCCCGTCTCATGGGTCGCCATCCAGATGCACGCCAGCCTGTGCAGCCGTTGCAGCTTCGAGCGCGTGATGGCCTCCAGCGGTTCTCCGAATCCGGTCCCCGACTTGACCTTCACCTCACAGAACACCAAAGTCCCCCGCCCATAGGACGGCTCAACGGCGATGATGTCGATCTCGCCGATCCGGGCGTACCTCCAGTTGCGCTCGACGATGCGCCAGCCGAGATCCTCCAGATAGTCGGCTGCGAGGTCTTCGCCAGCCTGCCCGATCTTCTTTCGTTGGTCCATTGCCCACCTCCACCTCAGACCATGTGCGGGACCACTCGGCTCGTGTCGCTCGTCCACAGGAAAAAACCACAGGTGACGAGTTATCCACAGATGGGCACGTCCACGACAGATCGGAGAAACCAATCCAGAGCGCTTCTTGCCGTCGCGTGGACCACCACCCCGCCTGATACAGGTCTAGACTGGAGAAGGAACTGTGGCGCAGTTCGACTGCCTGGAAATGGGGATTCTGTGCTTCACCTTGACGAGGTTCGCAAGACCTACCGCACCGGGACCTTCACCCAGGCGGCCCTCGACGGCGTCACGATCACCTTCCGCGACAACGAGTTCGTCGCGGTCCTCGGGCCCTCGGGGTCGGGGAAGACCACCTTGCTCAACATCGTCGGCGGCTTGGACCACGCCGACTCCGGCGACCTCGTCATCGACCAGGTGTCGACCAAGCAGTACGCCGCCCGCGACTGGGACACGTACCGCAACAACCGCATCGGGTTCGTCTTCCAGAACTACAACCTCATCCCCCACCAGACCGTCCTCGCCAACGTGGAGTTGGCCCTGACGCTCTCCGGGGTCTCGCGGTCTGAACGCGCCGCCCGCGCCGAGCAGGCGCTCGCCCAGGTCGATCTGACCGAGCACATGCACAAACTGCCCAACCAACTCTCCGGCGGGCAGATGCAGAGGGTCGCGATCGCCAGGGCGCTGATCAACGACCCCGAGATCTTGCTCGCCGACGAGCCGACCGGCGCCTTGGACTCGAAGACCGGCGTCCAAGTGATGAACCTCCTGCAGGGCATCGCGCGTGATCGCCTCGTCATCATGGTCACCCACAATCCCGAACTCGCGGACCAGTACGCGAACCGCATCGTCTCCCTGCGAGACGGACAGGTCGTCGCCGACACGCGTCCGTACGTCCCCGGCGACGCCGCTCGCGTGGCGAAACCCGTGCGGCGCACGTCCATGAGCTTCCTCACGGCCATCGCCTTGAGCTTCACCAACCTCATGACGAAGAAGGGCCGCACCCTGATGACGAGCTTCGCCGGCTCCATCGGGATCATCGGCATCGCCTTGATCCTGGCGCTGGCCAACGGCCTCAACGTGTACATCCGCTCGGTGGAGGAGAACACGCTGTCCGTGTACCCCCTGAGCATCCAGACGCAGGGAATCGACCTGACGAGCATGCTGACAGGGGGAAGCAGCGACAGCAGTTCCAGCCCCTCCTCCGACCCGACCTCGACGGGCGAGGCCCACGAGACCAAGCTGCTCGCCACCATGTTCTCCCACATCGGGGCGAACGACCTCGCGTCCCTGAAGACCTTCCTGGACTCCCCCGCGTCCGGCATCGCGCCGTACGTGAACTCCATCCAGTACAACTACTCGGTCACGCCTCAGATCTTCGCGTCCGACACCACTGACGGCGCTCGGCAAGTCAACCCGAACAGCGTCTTCTCGGCGCTGGGGATGAACTCCACGTCGTCGAGTTCGGTGATGTCCATGGGGATGTCCACCAACGTCTTCTCGTCCCTTCCCGACGACATGGGCCTGCTCGCGGGACAGTACGACCTCGTCGCCGGCCAGTGGCCGCAGAACGACAACGAGTGCCTTCTCGTCTTGAGCAGTTCGGGCGGAGTGTCCGACTTCGTCTTGTACGCGATGGGCCTGCTGGACCCGGCGCAACTGACCCAGATGGTCACCAACATGGCCCAGAACAAGCCCATCGACATCCCCACGGGAACCATGGACCTGACCTACGACCAGTTGATGTCCGTCACCTTCAAAGTCGTGAACGCCACCGCCTTCTACGAGTTGGACCCGACGTACCAGGTGTGGACGGACAAGAGCAAGGACGCCGCGTGGATGACCGCCGCCGTGAACGCCGGCGAGCCCTTGAAGGTGGCCGGAGTGGTCGTCCCCGATCCTGCGGCCACGGCGACCATGCTGCGCCCAGGCCTGTACTACCCCGCCAGCCTGGTACGCCATCTGATGGCCGAGTCGGCCGCCTCCCGGATCGTCCAACAGCAGTTGGCCAACCCCACGGTCAACGTCTTCTCGGGCAAGACCTTCGCCGAGGAGGCCCAGAACCCGACGATGGCCGACTTCGACTTCTCGTCGATCCTGAACGTCGACCCCGAGGCGTTGACGCAGATGTTCAGCTTCGACTCGTCCAGCCTCCAACTCTCCTTGCCGTCCCTGGACTTCAGCTCACTGGCGCTGAACCTTCCCACCGTGGCGCCTCCCGACCTCACCCAGATCCTGGGGTCGCTCAACCTGAGCGTCTCCCCCGACGCCCTGGCCTCTCTCTTGTCTCGTACGATCGGCACCTACCTCAAGGACATGTTCGGGGTCACCATCCCCGACCTGTCGACGCTGACGACCTCGCCCCTGACGACCTCGCCCCAGACAGCCACGACTGTGACGGTCCCGCCCCTGACGACGTCACCCTTGACGACGTCAGGGGTGGCGACGGCACCCTTGGCGACGTCAGCCCAGACGGCGCCCCAGACGTCATCCTCCGCGTCGCCCGTCCTGGCCGCGCCGGCGACGGCGACCGAGCAGTCGTCCCCGGGCACCTCGGCTCACGCGACGGCCCCTCCCCTCGGGGCCCCGCTCACGCTGGCCACCTCCCCTGTCGCGGTCACCCCACCCACAGACACCACCGAGACGGCGTCGTCGTCCACGCCATCGGGCACGCCGTCGGCCACGCCGGCCGCACCGTCGGCGTCCACAGGACCCTCCCTCGCCCTGCCACCTCTGACCACGTCGCGAACCCTCGTCCACCTCCCGCTCGACCCGGCCCCGGACTTCACGGACGAGACCACGTCAGAACAGGCGCCAGACCCGCAGTCAGACCCCGTGCTCGACCCACCCACGCAAGCCCCAGACGAGCCGACGGCAGATCCCTCACCCCAGGACACCCCCACGAGCGACCCGGGATCTGACGCGACCCCGACCGAGCCGACCCAGCCGACCGACCCGACCTCCGAGAACCCCGCCATCACGCCGTCCGACGACGTGACCGGCACACAGACCGGGACGCTGGGGGGCACGGGCGCCCCGACGACCGCGCCGGGCCTGGGCGCTTCCGCCCCCACCACCACTCCGGGCATCGTCCTTCCCACCTGGGTGCCCAGCGACGTCGCCAGCGCCATCACCAGCGCCCTGGACGGATCACCGATCATCCTGCCCTCGGGGCAGCCGATGTCCTTCCCCACGGGCCTGCCCACGACCTTCCCGACGGCCTTGCCGACCTCATGGCCGACCACATGGCCGTCCCTCCCCAGCGTCAACGACATCGTGACCTCGTTCACGACCTGGTTCGCCCAGCCAGACGTCCAGGCCCAATTCATGTCCGACCTGGCACAAGTGATCGACCTCAACGGCATCGAGACCCACCTCGCCTCGGCGCTGGCCGGGTACATGCGCGACACCATGACGACCATGGTGACGCAGATGATGTCGTCCCTGCAGACGCAGTTGACGGCGGCCATGCGCTCCACGATGACCCAGGTGAGCACCCAACTGGCCTCGGCCATGTCCATGGATCCCAGCAAACTGTCGAGCCTGTTCTCCTTCACCATGGATCCTGGTCAGCTGACGACCCTCCTGATGTCCATGATGAACAACCAGGCCAACACCCTCGACTCCAATCTGAGCCTGTTGGGGTACGCCGACGCGGCCAAGCCGTACAGCATCGACATCTACCCGAAGGATTTCGCGGCCAAGCAACAGGTCCTGGACATCCTCACCGGGTACAACGACCGTATGACCGCCACGGGACAACCCGACAAGGTGGTCACCTACACCGACATCGTGGCCGTGCTCATGGGTTCGGTGACGGACATCGTCAACAAGATCTCGGCCGTGTTGGTCGCGTTCGTGTCCATCTCCCTGGTGGTGTCCTCGATCATGATCGGCATCATCACGTACATCTCCGTCCTCGAACGGCGAAAAGAGATCGGAATCTTGCGGGCCCTGGGCGCCTCCAAACGCGACATCGCGAACGTGTTCAACGCCGAGACCCTGATCGTCGGCTTCGTGGCGGGCCTGATGGGCGTGCTGATCACCCTGCTGCTCACCGTGATCGCCAACCCGATCATCTACACGTACACCAATGTGCGCAACATGGCGAAACTGCCCGTCGTCGCGGGGGTGGCGTTGATCGCCATCTCCATGGCGTTGACCTTCATCGCGGGCCTGATCCCCAGCTCAGCGGCGTCCCGGCGCGATCCCGTCGAGGCGCTGCGAAGCGAGTAGCCGTGGGTGGCGCGACCTCAGCCCTGCTCGGGCACCTGGAGGTCTGAATGGGCGATCTCCTCGATGGAGACGTCGCGGAAGGTGAGCACCTTGGCGGTCTTCACGAAGCGCGCGGGCCGGTACATGTCCCAGACCCAGGCGTCCGCCATCGAGACCTCGTAGTAGATGTCCCCGCCCTCGGTGCGCACCTTGACGTCCACGTTGTTGCACAGGTAGAACCGTCGTTCCGTCTCGACGGCGTAACGGAAAATCCCCACAACGTCTTTGTACTCTTTGTACAAGGCGAGTTCGAGATCGGATTCGTAGGATTCTAGGTCTTCAGCGCTCATGATGGTTCTACTTTAGCCGCTCGGGCCACATTCCCATAGCTCAGACGGTGCTGTGGGCAGGGCCCCAGTTCGTCCAGTCGTCGTTGGTGGACGGCGGTGACATAGCCCTTGTGCTTGGAGAACTCGTAGCCCGGATAGACGAGGTCGAGATCGTCCATGATCGCGTCCCGGGTGACCTTGGCGACGATGGATGCCGCCGACACGCAGCGTGCGACCTGGTCCCCCTTCCACATCCCCAGGCTGGGGACGGGCAGGCCGGGGACGAAGAAACCGTCCGTGATGACGAAACCGGGCGTGACGTCCAATCCGAGCACCGCCTGGCGCAGGGCCTCCAGATTGGCCGCCTGGATGCCCATGCGGTCGCAGTCAGGCGCTTCGACCACATACCAGCAGACGGCGGCGGCGCGCTCGAGGATGAGGGGGTACAACCGGTCGCGTTGCCGATGGGTGAGGGCTTTGGAATCGTTCAGGCCCGGGATGTCGTGGCCCGGCTCGCTCGACAGGACCACCGCCGCCGCGACCAAGGGCCCCGCGCAGGCGCCGCGTCCGGCTTCGTCCGCCCCGGCGACGGGACCCAACCCCGCCAGGTCGAGCATGTCGTCATACATGGCCGAGCGGACACGCCCACTGCTGGCCGCCCGTGGACGGCGCCGGTTGGGTGGGCGCGGGCACGGACGCGAACGTGGCCGGGACGGAGAAGGTCTGCATCCGAGACAGGGGTCTCATGATGGCGAAGGCCTTCCCCTGGATGGCGTCCACACTGGGGAACGTGAGTTGTGGCGTGGGGGTGACCCCCGAGCACATGTGCGCCCGCGAGTCGGCGGAGGAGTCTCGGTGATCGCCCAGGACGAAGATGTGCCCCGCCGGCACGATGATGTCGAAGGCGTAGTCCGAGGGGTTGACGGTCGTGCTGGCCGAGTACGGGAACAGGTACGAGGACTCGTCCAAGGGGGTCCCGTTGACCGTGATCCTCCCCTGGGTGTCACAGCAGGTGACGTGGTCGCCGGGAAGCCCGATCAACCGTTTCACCAGGTACTGCTCGTTCTGGGGCGGAAGGATCTTCACCCAGGCCAGGGCCTGTTTCCATCCGGGCGCCGGATCAGCCGGGCCCAGCCAGTTCAGGTCGTCGCGGAAGACCACGATCTCCCCGCGCTGAGGCGCCCCGGGTTTCCATGCGACGATCGTGTCGCCCACCTGCAGGGTGTTCTCCATCGAGCCCGAGGGCACCAGGAAAGGTTGGAGGACGAAGAGGCGGACGAGGACGACCACCAGGATGGCGACGATCATGTACACGGCGAATTCTGCGACCCACCTCACGACGGCCCGCCAACCGTGACCAGGCTTCTTCGGCCCATGCTCGTCCTCCCACGCACGCCGAGGTTTGTCAGCACGCGCTTGGGAGCCGACCTCCTCAGACATGGCGTCCTCCTCAGGTGAAGGAGCGGGGACTCAGATGTACCGCTTCTCCTTGATCTTAGCGGCCTTGCCACGCAATGCGCGCAAATAATAAAGTTTGGCGCGCCGCACGTCGCCACGACGCTCGACCTCGATGTGGTCGATGATCGGGGAGTGCAGGGGAAAAGTACGCTCGACGCCCACGCCGAAGGAGACCTTGCGGACGGTGAACGCCTCTTGGATGTCGGCGCCTGTGCGGGCGATGACCACGCCGGCGAAGATCTGGATACGGGAGCGGTTGCCTTCGACGACCTTCACGTGCACCTTCACGGAGTCTCCGGGACGGAACGCGGGGATATCATCGCGCAGGGATTCGGCATTGATTGCGGAAATGAGCTGGTTCATCTCAGGTACCTCCAGGTGCCACAGGCCACCATCGTTTATTCGTCTAGGGACGCTCGTCCGGCTTCCCCCCTGTGGCAGGGGTCGTTCGAGCACAATGTGCCATTTTGCCATAGATCGCCCTCAGCGCGCCAGTCGAGGCGGCGACGAGGAGCCCGTCAGACCCAGCTGGGCACGGGGTGCGGACGCACGTGTCTAGTCGAAAATCGGCCCGACGGTCCGGGTCCTCTTCAGCTCGAAGAAGCCTGGGTACGCCATCACGGCGCGTACCCCGTCGAAGAGACGACCGGCCTCCTCGCCCTTGGGGGCCGGGGAGACGACGGGGCCGAAGATGGACATGTCGCCGATGCGGATGACCGGGGTGCCGACGTCCGTTCCCACCGGGTCCATCCCCCCGTGGTGGCTGATCCTCATGGCGTCGTCCACGCGTGTCGTGACGCAGTCGTCGGCGATGGAAGCGTCCAACCCCAGATCCGTCAACGCCGCCCGGACGGTGTCGGGCTCTCGGGGCTCGTCATGGATGTGGTAGCGGGTTCCCAGCGCGGTGTAGAACTCGCGCAAGGTCTCCTGGCCGTACCGCTGCTCCACCGCGATCGACGCGCGGGCGCCGTACCACGCCTGGGTGGACATCCGCTCCTTGTAGTCCTCGGGCAGGTCGTCGCGGCCCTCGTTGAGCACCGCCAGGCTCATCACGTGGAATCTCACGGTCACGTCGCGGACCTTCTCCACATCGAGCATCCATCGGGAGGCCATCCACGCCCACGGGCAATAGGGATCGAACCAGAAGTCAACATCGGTCATGAGGACACTCCATCACATTTTCTGATCGATTCCCAGTCCGTCTCACGTCCTTGCTCCCGAAACCCTCACGTGCAAGAGAAATCAGAAGAGGGCACGTGCGCGTCACGCACGTGCCCTCCTGGGGTCTGAGACAGGCTCACTGCGCCCGGCCGTCACCTCTGAACAAGGAGGCGATCAGGTCGCGGTTGAGCTGAGCGATGGATTCCAGCGGAATCTCCTTCGGGCACACCGAGGCGCACTCGCCGATGTTCTGGCAACCGCCGAAGCCGTTGTCGTCGTGCGCCGCGACCATGGCCTTCACGCGCAGCATGCGCTCGGGCTGGCCCTGGGGAAGATTGTCCAGATGGGTGATCTTCGCCGATGTGAACAGCATCCCGGCGCCGTTCGGGCACGCGGCCACGCAGGCCCCGCATCCGATACAGGTGGCGGCGTCGAAAGCCCGGTCCGCCAACCGCTTGGGAGCGGGGGTGGAGTGGGCCTCGGGCGCCGAGCCTGTGTTGACCGAGATGTAGCCGCCGGCCTGGATGATCCGGTCGAACGCCGACCGGTCCACCACGAGGTCCTTGATGACGGGGAAGGCGCCAGCCCTCCACGGCTCCACCTCGATGACGTCGCCATCGTGGAAGTTGCGCATGTGCAACTGGCAGGTCGTCGTCGGCACCGGGGACTCGTACCGCCCGTGGGCGGATCCGTTGATCACGATGCCGCACATCCCGCAGATGCCCTCGCGGCAGTCGTAGTCGAAGGCCACAGGCTCCTCGTCGCCCGCTGTGAGGTTCTCATTGAGCAGATCGAGCATCTCCAGGAAGCTCATCTCTTCGGAGACGTTGTCCAGCTGATAGGAATGCATCGATCCTTCAGCATTCTTATTGGCCTGACGCCAAATTTTCAGTGTGATTTTCACTTGTAACTCCGTTGCTTCAACTCGATGGCCTCGTACTTGAGAGGTTCCTTGTGCAAGACCGGCTTGCTCCCGTCGCCCGTGAACTCCCAGGCCGCCACATAGGCGTACTGGTCGTCATGGCGCAGAGCCTCGCCGTCCTCGGTCTGAGACTCGCGACGGAAGTGACCGCCGCAGGACTCACGCCGATGCAGAGCGTCGATGCACATCAGTTCGCCCAGGTCGATGAAATCGGCCACACGACCGGCGCGCTCGAGGGCCTGGTTGAAGTCCTCGTTGACGCCCGTGACCTTGACGTTCTTCCAATACTCCTCGCGCAGGGCTCGGATCTTGTCGATGGCGATCTTGAGACCCTCCTCGGTGCGCTCCATGCCGCAGTACTCCCACATGATGGCGCCGAGTTCGCGGTGGAAGGAGTCCACCGAACGCGTGCCCTTCACAGCGAGCAGCTTCTCGATGCGCGACACAGCCGACTCCAGAGCCTCCTGGGACGCCTGGGTCATGTCGTCGATCTTCTCGAAGGGACCCGCGGCCAGATAGTCGTTGATCGTGTTCGGCAGGACGAAGTACCCGTCCGAGAGCCCCTGCATCAGCGCCGAGGCGCCGAGGCGGTTCGCGCCGTGGTCGGAGAAGTTCGCCTCGCCGCACACGTACAGGCCCTTGATCGAGCTCTGCAGGTCGTAGTCGACCCACAGCCCGCCCATGACATAGTGCACAGCCGGGTAGATACGCATCGGGGTCGCGTACGGATCCTCGCCCGTGATCTGGGCGTACATGTCGAACAGGTTCCCGTACTTGTCCTCGACGGCCTTGCGGCCCAGGCGTGCGATGGCCTCGGTGAAGTCCAAGTACACACCGCGTCGACGCTGCTGCGTCTCGCCCTCTTGCGTCACCTCGGTGACCAAGGGGCCCACGCCGCGTCCGTCGTCGCACATGTACTTGGCCTGGCGGGAGGCGATGTCGCGCGGGACGAGGTTGCCGAAGGAGGGGTAGATCCTCTCCAGGTAGTAGTCGCGATCCTCCTCAGGGATGTCACGCGGGTCCTTCTCGGCGTCATCGGGGTTCTTCGGAACCCAGATCCGGCCGTCGTTGCGCAGCGACTCGGACATCAAGGTCAGCTTGGACTGCATCTCTCCGTGGACGGGGATGCAGGTCGGGTGGATCTGCGTGTAGCAGGGGTTCCCGAAGTACGCGCCCTTGCGGTGCGCCCTCCAGCTCGCCGTGACGTTGGAGCCCATGGCGTTGGTGGACAGGAAGAACACGTTGCCGTACCCGCCGGAGGCCAGGACGACGGCGTCGCCGTACCAGGTCTCGATCTCGCCGGACACCAGGTCGCGGGTGACGATGCCGCGGGCGCGTCCCTCATGGACGATCACCTCGAGCATCTCGTGACGGGAATGCATCGTGACGGTGCCGGCGTCGACCTGACGCTCCAGGGCCTGGTAGGCGCCGATCAGCAGTTGCTGGCCTGTCTGGCCACGCGCGTAGAAGGTGCGCTGCACCTGCACGCCGCCGAACGAGCGGGTGTCGAGCAGGCCGCCGTACTCGCGGGCGAAGGGAACGCCCTGGGCCACGCACTGGTCGATGATGCTCGCGGACACTTCGGCCAGACGGTAGACGTTGGTCTCGCGGGCACGATAGTCGCCGCCCTTGACAGTGTCGTAGAAGAGCCTGTACACCGAGTCATTGTCATTGCGGTAGTTCTTGGCGGCGTTGATGCCGCCCTGAGCCGCGATGGAGTGCGCCCGGCGAGGGCTGTCCTGGTAGCAGAAGTTATGGACGTTGTAGCCCGCCTCGCCCAGGGTCGCCCCTGCGGCGGCGCCGGCCAGGCCGGTGCCCACGATCAGGACCGTCAGCTTGCGACGGTTGGCGGGGTTGACGAGCTTGGCCTCGAACTTACGCGTCGACCATTTCTTCTCGATGGGGCCCGCGGGGGCCTTGGTGTCGTGGATCTCGGCGCCCAGGGTGTAGTACGGGTTGGAGGCGGGGGGCCTCGTTGTTGCAGTCATAGTTAGCTCACCATCCCAAGGAGTACGGCCAATGGAGGAAGAATGAAGCCTACGAACAGCAGCGCCGCCACGAAATAGGCCAGGACGTTGAGGACGGTGCGCGCACCGGGGCCAACATTGGCCCCCAGGGTGGTGAACGCCGACCAGAAACCATGGCGCACATGCATACACACCACGGCCACGAAGATCGCGTAGATCAAGACGACCCACCATTGCGAGAACGCGCCGAGGAACATGTGGTACGGGTCATGGACCGCGTACGCGAAGCCTGGCGTGATCGTGCCGGTGGTGAACATGAGCAGGTGGAAGACGAGCAGCAAGCCGAGGGTGATGCCACCCCACCGCATGAGCTTGGCAGACAGCGTCTGCTCCTTGCGGTTCTTGCGCACGTACTTCGCGCCACGCCCGTGGAGGCTCGCGTTCCACAGGATCGCCATCAGGTAGATGTGCAGCACGAGGCACACCACCAAGAAGATCCTGAAGAGCCAGATGAACCACCCATGGGGAAGGATCGGATAAAGGAGATCATGTTTCAACCAATCGGCGTAATAGTTGTACGCCTCTGGGCTGACGAAGATCTTGAGATTGCCAAACATGTGCATGAGCAGGAAACAAATCAACACCAAGCCGGTGACGGCCATCAGGGCCTTCTTCGCGACGTTGGAGCGGATCGCCTTTTGATGCACGCTCAAAGATGTAGATGCCACACCCCCACCTTAGCGGAGGTGAGCGGCTCGATGGCAATCGAGCAGGTGTACATAGAAATCGTCCGTGACGCGCTCACGTCCCCGACCGGTAGAATCGGCCCAACGGCTGACACAAGGAGGGTCCATGGACGCCGACATCACCACCGACGCAGGGGGCCTCGACCCTTCCCCCTCCGCGCGTCAGGCTCAGCGCGCGGCCACTCTGGCGACGAAAGAGTCGTTGATCGCTCAGGCTGAGTTGGTGGCGATGACCGCTCCGACACGGACCGCATCGTCGCAGATGAAGGCATTGTTGGCGCAGTGGAAAGAGGCCGGGCGCACGACCAAAGCCGAGGACCAAGCCCTGTGGGACCGCTTCAACACCGCCCAGGAACAACTCTTCACCCGCTTGAGCTTGTTGCGGGACCAACGCAACGCGTCGGCCGCCCAGGCCAAACAGGTGAAAGAAGGCTTGATCGCCACCGCCGAGGAACTGGTCCACCGCCAAGACCTGCGCCAGGCCACCGAGACGATGGCCATGCTGATGACCGAATGGAAACAGACCCCGCCAGCGCCCGACGACAAGGGATTATGGCTGCGGTTCAAGGCGGCGCAGGACGAGGTGTACGCCCGGCGCAACCAGGAGCGCACCCGCTCCCAGTCCGACCAGCGCCAGGCCGCCGACCTCAAACGCTCTGCCATCCGTGCGGCCCAAGCCTTGGTGGGCGCCCCCGATCTGCGCCAGGCCACGGACGAGGCGCGCACCCTCCAGACAGCTTTCCGCGAGGCCGGGTACGCGGGCCATGCCCTCAACAAGGATTTGGGCGACCAGTTCCACCGTGCCATCCAGGAGTTCTACGCCTGGATGCGCAAGGAGCCGGCCCGCCGACGCGACACCGGGGAGCAGGGGTCGTACAGCCGACGCACCCGGCTCGTCCAACAGATCGACCAGGTGCATGCCGAGATCGCCCAGGCCGAGCAGGCTCTGGGGACCACCGACCCGTCAGGGGCGAAGAAGTCCCATGGCCGGAGCATCACCCTCACCCTCGGCCAGTCGGACGCCTACTCCTCCGCGGCGGCCCAAGCCCTGCGCCTGAAGATCCAACTGACCGACCTGGAGTCCCAGCTCCGCTCGCTGGACTCCAGGCTGGGACGCGAGGACGCCCAGGCGGGGCAGTGAGCCCGCCTCCATCGATATCACGATGACCCTGCCCAGGGCTCTCCCCCAGTGATACTGTGAGAAGACCACACGGGAAGGGGATGCCGTGACGACGTCGACCATCGACCACCCAATCGAACCCTACGCCCAGACCGGCACGGATGTGCTCGCCGCCCTCGACTCCAGCGTCGACGGGCTGAGCGAGGCCGAGGCCGCCGCTCGGTTGCGCCGCGACGGCCCCAACCGGATCCCCGAGGGCAGACGCGACCCTGCCATTGGGAAGTTCATCCGGCACTTCGACGACATCCTGATCTACATCCTGTTGGCTGCGGCGGCCCTCAAAGCCGCCATGGGCGAGTGGATCGACTTCGGCGTCATCCTGGTGGTGGCCCTCATCAACGCCACCATCGGTTTCATCCAGGAGGGCCGCGCCGAGCGGGCCCTCGACGGGATCCGGGCCATGCTGTCCACCCGCGCCCAGGTGCTGCGCGACGGGTCCTGGACCCAGGCGCCCGCCGAGGACTTGGTCGTCGGAGACCTGGTGCGTGTGGGCCCCGGGGCCCGAGTGCCCGCCGACCTGCGCCTGCTCGACGCCAGCAATCTGCGTGTGGACGAGGCGGCCCTGACCGGCGAGGGCGAGCCAGCCACCAAGGGGGTCGACCCGGTCGAGCCCGGGACGGGCATCGGGGACCGCGCCTGCATGCTGTTCTCCTCCTGCCTGGTGTCCTCCGGCGTCGGCGTGGGCGTGGTCACCGCGACCGGGCGGCACGCCGAGATCGGGCGCATCACGACGATGCTGGCCCAGATCGACACCTTCGACACGCCCCTGACCCGCCAGATGGCCCGTTTCGGCAAGATCCTGGCCATGGTGATCGGCGGGATGGTGGTGGTCATGGCGGTGATCGGCAAGGTCCTCCACCAGATGCCCTTCGCCGAGTTGACCTCGGCGACCATCGGTTTCGCCGTCGCGGCCATCCCCGAGGGCCTGCCCGCCCTCGTCACGATCACCCTGGCCCTCGGGGTGCAGAACATGGCCCGGCGCCACGCGATCATCCGGCGCCTGCCGGCGGTGGAGACCTTGGGCGCCGTCACACGCGTCTGCTCGGACAAGACGGGCACCTTGACCACCAACGAGATGACGGTGCGAACCGTGGTGACCAGGCGTCACACCTACTCGGTCAGCGGATTGGGGTACGCGCCCGTCGGCGACATCCACGACGAGGCCCACCGGGTGTCCATGGGCGAGCGAGACGACTTGGACGACTTCGTGATGGCCGCCTGCGCGCCCCTCGACGCCGTCGTCGCGCAGTCCGACACGGGGTGGACCCTCGTCGGGGAGCCCACCGAGGGCGCGCTGCGTACCCTGGGACTCAAAGCCGGGCTCGACGCCAGCGCCTATCCCCGCCTGGCGCACCTCCCCTTCGACTCCGCGCACAAGTACTCGGCCACCCTCACCGACACCCCCACAGGGGTCCGGCTCTTCCTCCTCGGCGCCCCCGACCGCATCCTCGACCGCTGCGTGACCCACCTCGACGCGGACGGCCAGGCGCCCATGGACCGCGCGTGGTGGGAGGGCCAGATCGCGGCCCAGTCCTCCCTGGGACTGCGCGTCCTCGGGGCGGCGTCGCTGGAATGGACGGGCGCCACCACCGGCCTCGACCATGCGGACCTGACCGGGCTGTGCTTCGCCGGGATCGCCGCCATCCAGGACCCGCCCCGCCCGGAGGCGATCGTCGCCATCCAGACCTGCCACACGGCCGGCATCGGCGTGACCATGATCACCGGCGACCATGCGGGAACGGCCCAAGCCATCGCCGACGAGATGGGCATCCTCCTCCACGACGCCGACGAGATCCCGGTGGTCACCGGCGCCGAGGTGGAGGGCGCCACCGACGAGCAGTTGCGCGACATCGTCGCGCACGCCCAGGTCTTCGCCCGTACCTCCCCCGAACACAAGCTGCGTCTGGTCAAAGCCCTCCAAGCCAACGGCGAGGTCGTCGCCATGACCGGGGACGGGGTCAACGACGCCCCCGCCCTCAAACGTGCCGACGTGGGGGTGGCCATGGGCATCAAAGGCACCGAGGCGACCAAAGAGGCCGCCGAGGTCGTCCTGGCCGACGACAACTTCGCCACCATCGAGCACGCCATCGAGGAGGGACGCCGGATCCACGACAACCTGCACAAGTCCGTGCTCTTCCTGCTGCCGGCCAACGGCGCCCAGGCGCTCGTGGTGCTCATCGCCGTGCTGTTCGGGCTGACCTTGCCGCTGACCCCCACGCAGATCCTGTGGGTCAACATGGTCACGACGGTCACCTTGGCCTTGGCTCTGGTCCGCGAACCCGCCGAGCCCGACCTCATGACGCGGCCGCCACGGTCCCCCAAGGCCCACCTGGTGAGCCTGGCGCACCTGCCGCGACTCGCCGTGGCGTCCGTCCTGATCGCAGCCACGACCCTGGTCGCCTTCAGCCTCGCCCGGGCGTGGGGCGCCGACCTGGCGACGGCCCAGACCTGGGCGGTCAACGCCCTCGCCCTGGGACAGGCCGCCTACCTGTTCAACTCCCGGTTCCTCCGCGAGTCGAGCTTCCGTCGCGAGGCCGTCGTCGGCAACCGCATGGTGTGGGTGGTGGTCGCCCTGCTCGTGGCGCTGCAGATCCTGTTCGTGTACGTGCCGATCATGCACGTGTGGTTCGGGTCTGCGGGGATCACGGCCGCCGGGTGGCTGGTCCCCCTCGGGTTGGCCGTGGTGGTCTTCCTCGCCATGGAGGGCGTGAAGGTCGCCCTGCACCAGGTCGAGTCGCAGGTGTGAGCGTGGGGGCCCGCATCACCGAGGAGTTCTATCGTCGCGACGTGCTCGAGGTCGCCCCTGATCTGCTGGGCGCCGTCATCTGCCATCGGGTGGGGTCCGAGGTCCTGCGGGGACGTGTCACCGAGGTCGAGGCGTACCGAGGCCAGGAGGACACGGCGTGCCATGCCAGGGCGGGGCTCACCCGGCGCACCCAGCCGTTGTACATGGCCGGAGGACACGCCTATGTCTACCTCTGTTACGGGATCCATCGCCTCTTCAACGTCGTCACCGGCGGGGAGGGCGAGCCTCAGGCCGCGTTGATCCGGGGCCTGGAGGGCTGGCCGGGGCCGGGGAGGTGGACGAAAGCCTTCTCGATCAGCCTGGACGACAACCGTGCCGATCTGGCACGGTCGCCCGACCTGTGGATCGAATCGGACGGGTGGACGCCCCCGGAGATCCGAACGTCGCCGCGCGTCGGGATCGACTACGCCTCACCGGAGGACCGCGAGCGGCCCTGGAGATTCACAGCGGCGGGCACGGCACCTCCACCTCCGCCAGGTCGTCCATGACGCGGGTGTCGGGGTGGATCCGCCGGGCCCGATGGGCCATGGCATGCAGATCGGTGAGGGAATGACGCGCGCTGACATGGGTGAGCAGGAGGGTCCGCACCCCGGCCCGCCGCGCGATCTGGGCCACTTGGTCGCAGGTGGAATGCCCGTACTTCGACCCGAGGTCCGCCTGCGTGTGGTCGTACGTGGACTCGTGGACGAGCACGTCGGCGTTGTCAGCCAGGTCGACCGTGGCCTGGGCAGGGCGGGTGTCCCCGCAGATGGCGAGGACCCGTCCGGGGATGGGCGGCCCCAGGAACTCCCGGCCGTCCACGGTCCTCCCGTCGGGGAAGGTGACGGTCTTGCCGGCCTTGAGCTCGCCGTACCACGGCCCGGGGCCGAGACCCATCTGTCTGAGACGGTCCACCTGGAGAGCCCCCGGACGCGGATCCTCCTCGATCCGGTACCCGAAGCAGGGGACGACATGGTCCAACCCCCGCACGCTCACGGAGAAATGGTCCTCGTGGAAGAGGGTTTCCCCGTCCTCGACTTCGTGGGTGACAAGGGGGTACGTCAAGTGCGACTGGGTCAGGCGCAGCGTGGTGTCGATCAGTTCCGTGAGGCCGGGCGGGCCGTACACATAGACCGGACTGGTCTCGGCCTGGAACGAACGGCTGCTCAAGAAGCCGGGCAGCCCGAAGACGTGGTCCCCGTGGAGGTGGGTGATGAAGATCCGGTTGACACGCCGGATGCGCAGGGACGCCTTCATGCATTGGTGCTGAGTGCCCTCGCCCGCGTCGAAGAGCCAGATCGACCCGTTCTCGGCCATCAGGTCCAGCGCCGTGGACGCGACGTTGCGCGTCGCCGATGGCACCCCCGCCCCCGTGCCGAGAAAGGTCAGCTTCATCATCGCTCCGATATCTGGAAGAACTCCAGTGTAGCCCGGAGGTCAGGGGGCGAGACGCTCCCGGATCCAGGCGCCGCCCTCACGTCGGTAACGGACGCGGTCGTGGAGACGAGAGGCGCGGCCCTGCCAGAACTCCCATAGGTCGGGGACGAGACGGTAGCCGCCCCAATGGGCGGGTCGAGGAGGGTTGAGACCCATGGTCGCCGACACCTTGGCGGCGTTCGCGAGCAGGTGGGCCCGGCTGGGGATCACCTGGGACTGCGGCGAGGCCCACGCGCCGATACGCGAGTCGAGCGGACGCTGGGCGAAGTACGTGTCGGACTCGGCCTCGGAGACCTTCTCCACGATGCCCTCCAGCCGTACCACCCGCTCAGCCTCGACCCAGTGGAACTGGGCGGCCGCGTACGGGTTGCCCGCTAGGTCCATGCCTTTGCGGCTGGTGTAGTTGGTGTAGAAGACGAGCCCGGCCTCGTCGACGCTCTTCGCCAAGACGATTCTGGTGGAGGGCCTCCCGTCGGCGCTCACGGTGGCCAGGGTCATCGCGGTCGCCTCGGTCACCCCCCGCTTGATGGCCTCGGACATCCACCGCTCGAACAACGCCAAGGGCGTGGCCGCCGCGGCGGTGTCATCCAGATGCCCGCGATCATAACTCCGACGAATATCGCGTAAATCCACATGGGTCAGCATACAAGACGGTGGTCGAGCGTGGTTCGCTGGATCGGTGTGATATATTGATGACTAGTCAGATGACTAGTCAAAGGTGGTGCGACCATGGCAGAAGCTCCCGTGTGGCCTGTGCAGGACGCCAAGGCTCGGTTCAGCGAGTTGCTGGACACGTGCCTGACCCAGGGGCCTCAGACGATCAGCCGCCGAGGAGTCCCCGAAGCAGTGCTCATGTCTCTGGACGACTGGCGCCACGCCACCGCCCCACGCGCGACACTGAAAGAACTGCTGACCCAAGACACCGCACGCTTCATCCTCGACCTGCCCGCCCGAGGACAGGGACGCCACCGAGAGATCGACGGGGACTGAAATGTACCTTCTCGACACGAACGTCGTCTCCGAACTGCGCAAACCTACACCCCATGGTGGCGTCCTCGCGTGGATCGCCGGCCAACCTGATGCCAATCTGCACATCTGCGCCCTGACCGTGGGTGAGATCCAGATCGGTGTGGAACGGACCCGCCGACAAGACCCAGCCAAGGCCGATGAGATCGAGGCGTGGCTCGACCAGGTGATCCGCACCCACGACGTCCTGGCCGTGGACGCGGACACCTATCGCATCTGGGGGAAACTCATCACGGGCCGCTCCGACACCCTCTACGAAGACGCGTTGATCGCGGCCTGCGCCCTCCGTCACGGCCTCACCGTCGCGACACGCAACATCAAACACTTCCGCCTCTTGGATGTGCCGGTGGTCGATCCGTTCGCAGCGCTGTCCTGAGATTCGCTCGTCGCCACGTCTATTGAGAAGGAGACTGCGAAGGGGACGATCGTCTGTCGTCGTCACCATCAGCCCACAACGGGTCATCCAGTTTTCTGGGGAGTACGCGACAAACGGCGATGAGCAACCTCCTAGTCGGGTTGATCACTTGCCACCGTCTCGACGCTGAGTCGCACCTCCGGTGACGACAGCGACTGCGACAGCGCCGACGCCCAAGCCGGCTGCCAATAGTCCGCCCTGACCGGCGTCCCACAATCGAGGAACAAACACGGGGACGATGACGGCGCTAGCCGCGACAAGCATGAGGGCGACGATGAGAACCGGCCACCACTTGCGCCGCCAACCCATGGCGCCGAGGGTCCCGACAATCAGGCCTGAGACGAGCCATATGACACTCACGTACAGTCACCTCCTCCACGAGTGACAACCACAGTGGATTCAGCCGGGCTCGAACCGACGACCCCTTCCTTGTAAGGGAAGTGCTCTACCAACTGAGCTATGAATCCTCGACCATGCCGAGGGGGATCAGCGCCTCACACTCTTGGGGCGCACGACTTTATGGGCAGACCAATCTTTGGACACCGAGGCGGAGGTTGTCAAGCACAACCCTGCGGCCACGACACCCTCGGACAAGTCCGACTGTGGCACTTGCCCGGGTCGGCCGACCTTGGGTGTCAGCACCCACAGGAAACCCGCGGGCCCCAGATCGGTCAGGGAGTCGATCAACAAGTCCATCACGTCGCCGTCGTCCTGGCGTAGCCACAGGACGACGGCGTCCACGGCCTGCTGGGATTCCTCGACGAGATCGGAGTCGATCATCTCCATGACAGCTTGCCGGAAGTCTTCGTCTGAGTCCTCATCCCAGCCGAGTTCTTCGACAACCATGCCTTGCATAAGACCAAGCTGATGGACGCCCGTCGCTTCATCGGGCCCATTCTGGCTCACGTTTTTCTCCTTCACATCGACGCATGATATGCCCGAGACACCAATCTACGCGATTTGTTCCCCATATGTTGAATCGAGTGCCATTCCCCGTGGGCGTACGGGCCCCGCCCCTCGCCCGTACGGGGGCGGGCGGGCCCACGGCGATCACCGCAGTGGTCCGACCCCCGGCGTGTGCCCTCTGCCAGATTCCACCATCCGCTATCCTACGAAAAGAGAAAGTGAGATGCGGATGGATTGGTTCATTTCTATCGTCCTGGGCATCGTGGAAGGGATCACTGAGTTCCTGCCGGTGTCGTCCACAGGCCACCTGACGATCGTCGAGAAACTCTTCGGTTTGTCGATCGACTCCGCCGACGTGACGGCCTTCACCGCCATCATCCAAGTCGGCGCCATCGTGGCGGCGATCGTGTACTTCTGGAAAGACATCGTCCGCCTGGCCGTGGGCTGGTTCATGGGGCTGTTCAACGCCAGCAGGCGAGGCACCGATTACCGCCTGGGCTGGGCCGTCATCGTCGGATCCATCCCCATCGGGATCGTCGGCCTGGCCCTGCGCTCCGTCATCGAGACGACACTGCGCTCTCTGTGGGTCGTGGGCGTCGCCCTGATCGTGTGGAGCCTGGTGCTGTGGTACGCCGACCACCACTCGGCACGGCTGGCCAAAGCCCAACGGGCCCACGTGCGCGACGAGTCCACCCTCACCGTCGTGGACGCGCTGATCATCGGATGCACGCAGTGCCTGGCCCTGGTCCCCGGGGTCTCGCGCTCGGGCGCCACGATCTCCGCGGCTCTCCTGCGCGGCATCGACCGTACCACCGCGACCCGGTGGAGCTTCTTCCTCGGCATCCCCGCCCTGACCCTGTCCGGCCTCATGCAGGCCGCAACGGCCTACCATGCGATCTCGACCGGGATCGGCTGGGGGCCCACGGCCGTGGCCACCCTGATCTCCTTCGTCGTGGCCTACGCCACCATCGCCTGGTTGTTGAGGTTCGTGTCCTCCCACCGGTTCACCGTCTTCATCGTGTACCGCATCCTGGCCGGCCTGGCCGTGATCGCCTTGATCAGCTTTGGAATCGTCCAAGCGGTGTGAGACTTCGCGCCGTCTCGGCCCCTTCGCCAACATCTGCTGCGCACCATGCCCTAGTCTTGGCTCTATGCGTACTGCTCATGTCGGGGAATCCGACCTCGTCGTTTCCCGCATGGGTCTGGGAACCATGTCCTGGGGGGCCCGAACCTCGGCCAACGACGCCCTCGCCATGCTCAAAGCCTTCCACTGGAAGGGGGGAACCCTGATCGACACGGCGTCCGCCTATGGTTTCGGCGAGGTGGAGTCCATGATCGGCCGGTTCCTGTCCACCTCGATCCGTCGCGACGAGGTCGTCCTGTCCACGAAATCAGGCTTCGTCCTACGAGGCGACCAGCGCGTGATCGACAACTCCCGTACCACCCTCCTGGCCGACCTGGAAGGCTCGCTTCGCCGCCTGAGGACGGATCGGGTCGACCTCTGGCAGGTCCACGCCTGGGGAGACACCCCTCTGGACGAGACCCTCGCCGCCGCCGACGAGGCCGTGGCACGAGGCATGGCCCGCCACGTCGGGGTCTCCAACTTCGTCGGCTGGCAGGCCGCCCAGGCGCACACCTGGCAGCGGGCCCTGCGCCGCACCCCCGTCGTCTCCGTCCAGGCGGAGTACTCCCTCCTGGCCAGGCGCGCGGAACTGGAGCTCCTTCCGTGCGTGATCGACCTGGGGATGGGATTCTTCCCGTGGTCCGGCCTGGGTCGCGGCGTGCTCACCGGCAAGTACACGGACTCGATCCCGCGTGACTCGCGTGGAGACGACCCCCGCATGGCATGGTTCGTGGACCAGTACCTCGACGAGGGCTCCCGGCGTATCGTCCAGGCAGTCGTCACGGCAGCGGACGGGCTGGGCCTGAGCCCCGCCCAAGTGGCGTGGATCTGGGTACGGGACGCGCCCGGGGTGACCGCGCCCCTGATCGGCCCCCGCGACCTGGACCAACTGGCGCCCCTGCTCGCCGTGGACGAGATCCAGTTGCCCGAGCCCATCATCTCCGCCCTGGACGACGTCTCGGGCGGGCCCAACCAGTCGCGAGCCCTCGACGCCCGCTGACAGGCGACCACGCGCAGACGACCGCTGACAGACACCAGCGGGCAGGCGACCACGCGCACATGGCGTGTGGCGGTAGGTCTGCGCCCTGGAAACCGCGCCTCAGGGCTGGACGAACTCGATGTCGGGGGCGAAGACCGCGCGGCGTACCGTCCGGCGGAAGGCCGCCAGCACAGGCGCGCCGACCAAGACGATCAGCACAGTGTTGGCCACAGCCCTGCCGGTGTCCCACACGGCGGTGGAGGTGATCAGCGTGAACCAGGCGAAGCGGGTCAGGTTCTCCAGCAGCGGACCGCCGGGGATGTACGCCAGTTGGGCGTCGGCGCCCATCGACGGGCCGGTGACGAAGGGCCAGAACCACAGGTTCATGATGGCCCCGAAGAGGTAGGCCACCACGATCCCGTACACCACGAGCAGGGCTACCTCCGCCTTGCCCCTCACCCATCGCCCGAAGAGGCGGTTCGGCAAGAAGCCCGCCCCCATGCCGATCCACGCCGACGCCAGCATCTGGAAGGGCATCCACGGCCCCACTCCGGCGGTGAGCAGGGCGGACGCGAACATGGAGGTGCAGCCCAAGACGAAGCCGAACCCCGGGCCGAAGACCCTCCCGGCCAGGATGAGGAGGAAGAACACGGTCTCGATCCCGCCGGTCCCCGCCCCTAGGGGGCGCAGGGCCGCGTTGATGGCGGAGAGGACTCCCAGGATGGCCAGGGCTTTGGCGTCGATCCCCTTCTCCGAGATTTGCGCCAAGACGAGGAAGATCAGCAGGGGCAGCAGGGCGACGAAGATGAAGGGCGAGGCGTCCCCCAGACCGCTCGGCGAGGGGGCGGCGACGAACAGGGGCCACGCGAACATGCCGAGACCCGCCACGGTCAGGACGGTGAGCATCAGCGCGGACTTCCACTCCAACGGCACAGGCCGGTCGTCCAGGGTCAGGGGTGCGCGCCGGGTCACGAGCGGTCCCCCGCCCCTGGGTCGAGGTCGATCTCGTGCAGCGCCTGGTCCACTTGATAGGGGGTCAACCAACGCATGGGGTGGAGCACTTTGGCCACCTGGGGGGCGAACAGGGCGGAGGTGCCCAGGACCTCGGCGGCGCTGCCGGTGTGGATGACCTCGCCCGCCGCCATGACGATGATCTGGTCGGCCACTTCGGCGGCGAACTCGACGTCGTGCGTGACCACGGCCACCGCCCGGCCGTCACCGGCCATCTCGGCCAGGATCTGCGCCAATGTGGCTTTCGCCGGGTAGTCCAGGCCCCGGGTGGGCTCGTCCAAGAGGATGGCATGGGGGCGGGCGGTCAACTGGATGGCCAGCACCAGGCAGAGCTTCTGGCCCTCGGACAGGTCGCGCGGATGGGTGGCGGGGTCGATGGTGGGCGCCAGAGCGTCCACGATCCTGCGGCACAGCCCCGGCTCGCACCCGCTCTCCGCGTCGGCGGCCTGGCACTCCTGGTCGACGGTCGGCAGATAGAGCAGGTCGGCGGCGCTCTGGGGGACCAACCGCACGAGGTCCCGCACCTGGTCGGCGGGGACGTCGCCCAACCCGACCCCGTCGACGAAGAAGGCGCCGGAGTCGAGCTTCTGCACCCCTGTCAGGGCCCACAGCAGGGTCGATTTCCCCGACCCGTTCCTGCCCATCACCACGGTGATGGCGCCCGCGGGGAAGGACACGGACACATCTTTCACCGCGTGGACAGGCCCGTACGACACGCTCAGGCCCTCCACCTGCACGCCCGCGGGTCGCGACCCGTCGCGACGGCGGCCCCGGGAATGACGCCGTCTCGCGGCGACGGGCGTGTCGACCCCTTCGCTCAGCGCCAGCCGGACCGAGGACTTCCCCTCGGCGGGTGGGATACGCGGCCATCGCTGCGGGTCGACTCCGTCCACGGCCTGTCGTAACCCGTCGGCCATGCGACGAGCTTCGCGCACGGACAGGGGCACCTGGTCGAACCCGGCCCGTCGTCCGAGATCCACCACGGGGGGGACGAGGGGGCTGATCGCCATGACCTCGCGCGTCGGCCCGTCGATCACCCTTCCGGTCCCGTCCAGCAGGAGCATGCGGTCGGCGTACCCCGCCACCCTCTCCAGGCGATGCTCGGCGACGATGACGGTCAGCCCGATGTCGTGGACCAGGCGCAGCAGAGCGGCCAGCACCTCCTCGGCCGAGACGGGGTCCAAGGCGGAGGTGGGCTCGTCGAGGACGAGCACCCGTGCCCCCGTGGCGAGCACCGATCCGATGGCGACTCGCTGCTGCTGCCCGCCGGACAAGGTGCGCAAGGGACGAGAGCGTAGATCCGCCAGACCGAGGATGTCCAGCGTCTCCTCGACACGGGTCCTCATGGCCTGCGGGCCGATCGCGAGTTGCTCCATGCCGTAGGCCAACTCCTCCTCGACCGTGTCGGTGACGAACCCCGCCAGGGGATCCTGACTGACCACGCCCACCATGTCGGCGAGGTCGCGGGGAGGGTGGGTCGCGGTGTCGAGGCCGTTCACACGCACCCGCCCGGTCACGATCCCGCCGGTGAAGTGGGGCACGTGCCCGTTGATGGCGCCGAGCAAGGTCGATTTCCCCGATCCGGTGCGGCCAGCCACCAGGACCAGCTCGCCGTCGGGGATGTGGATGTCGACGTCGCGCAGGACCAGCCGTGCCCGAGGGTCGGCGGTGTAGCGGATCGACACATGGTCGACATCGATCATCGTGGAGCACCTCGTAACGTCAATGGTTGTCTGTCGGGGGCGTGGTCGGCTGTCACAGTCACAGACCCCGAGGGCCAGCGCTGCGGGGACGGCGCCAGGGCGGCTGGAACTAGCAGGACGAGCACAGCGAGCAGGGCGCCCACGCTGACCGGGGGCACGCCGAGGGGCTGCGTCGGAGGGTAGGCGACCAGGGGTTGGGCGATGGACACGACGACCATCCCCACGCAGGCCAGGATCCCCGATCCCAGGACCACCCATTCGGGAGCGGCCATCGGGTCGGGACGGTACCTCGTGCGATGCGCCCGCGCGCCGGACAGCTTCAGTCCCGCCACGGCGACCACCACGCCGACGGCGACCATCGAGGCGCCCGCCCACACGGGGGTCACCCCGGTGTCGAGCAGCCCGTACGCGCCCACGCACACGGCCAGGGACCCCAGGATCAGCAAGGCGGAGGTGGCGCGTCGCGTCGCGGGACTGACCGGCGCGGAGCGCCCGTACCCCCGGGAATCCATGGCCCCGGCGAGGATCAACGAGCGGTCCAAGGCGTCGGAGAGGACGGGCATGGCGACGTTGCGGATCAGATGCGCGCCCTTGCCGGTCTCCGCGCGCAGTTGGCGCGCCCGTCCGACCCGTACCAAGGACTCCGCCAGTTGCGGGAACACGGAGATGGCGATGACGACGACCGCCCCCCACTCGTACAAGGCCCCTGGGACGGCCGCCAGCAGTCTCTTGGGATTGGCCAGCGCGTTGGCCGCGCCGACGGCCACCACCATGGCCGCCAACTGGAGCGCCGATCCGCCGGCGCCGACGAGCGCCTCGGCTGACACGGGCCCCAACAATCTCACAGACGGAAGCCCCGGAATGGTCACGACCGGAAGCCGGAGCACCACCGTGGGCCCGGCGGCCGAGAACAGGACACGGAACCCCACCCGCAGGACGATGATGAAGCACGCAAGATACAGGTACATCCGAAAGGCCATCGCCCACGGCGCGGACGTGCGCCGGACCTGGACCGTGACACAACAGATGGCGATGAGCAGGCCGAGCAGGATGGGATTGACCGTGCGCGACGCGACCACCGCGCACCCGATCGCCCAGCCCCACCACGCCCCCGGGTGAAGAGAGCGCGGCATGAAGAACCTTTTCACCACGGATGTCATGGTACGCCATGACGTCGTCGGAACCAGGCCACCCCTGCGGCGGCCCCGCCGATCAGGACGGTCAGCGCCACCCCCGCGCCCGCGCCCCACCGATAGTCTCGGGGGGACACGTCCGCGTCGTCGGTCGGGCCAGGAGTCGCCTGTGCGCCCGCCTGGGGGGACGAGGAGGGGGACGAGGAGGGCGGCATGCCCGCCGACTCGGAGCCGGAGGGCGTGTCCGTCTCGGCCGGGTCTCCGGTCGGGGCGACCGCCGACGAGCCGGGCTCGGAGGTAGCGCCGCCCGACGAGGGGCCCTCGGGACGGGAGGGGGCCGGTGGCACGGGAGGGGGTTCGGGCGCCTGTGACGTGGCGGGGGCGGGCTCGGGGGGCGGGGTCGCCCACATGCTCGGCGTCACGCGAGGGACGGGCGCTTGCCCGAATCCTCGTCCCAGCGAGAAGGACCACCCTTCCCACTGTCCGACAACGACCGCCCGTGTGGAGGGGCCTTGCGTGGCGTACGTCCAGGAGCCGCCCTGGGGCGCCCACCAGAACGACCAGTACGCGGTCGCCGGCGGAGTGCTGACGCAGGACTCGACGTACGTCCCCCCGTTCGGGAGGGTGATGACCTCAGACTCCCCGGGACGGGAATCGATCCGGCACACGAACCCGATCCCGTCTCGGGCCGTCCCTTGGACGGATGCCCCGGACGCCCGCAGGGCGTCGAGGGACGTGCTTCCCGCCGACAGGCCGGAGACGCAGGTCGTCCTGGTCCCCTCGCCCAGACCCTGGAAGTCGACCACCACCGTGACCGCGCCCGAGTCCGTGGCCGCGCAGGCGCCCGGACGCGCATGGACGCCCGCCAACGGCAGGGCGCGAACAGTCCTGTCGGCTGCGGGGACGACAGAGGGTGGAGGGCCGGCGGCGGCGACTACCGTCATCACCGCCGCCAGCCCGATGAGCAGGTGTCTCACTGGTGCAGCGCCCATCGACGCAGGAGGACGACTCCCCCGAGCGTCGAGATGACAGCACACATCGGCATGGCACTGCTCGGCGCCGCCACCGATCCGCCCGTCGGCGCAGTGATGGCGGCAGAAGGCGCCGACGAGGTGTCATCCGTCGGGTCCGTCCCACTGGGAGTGGTGGGTTTCTCCGACGGATCCTCAGGCGCCTCGCAGGCGGGGACGGGAAGGCCCCGGTCCATGCCTGTCACAGACAGGGACGCGAACTGCGGACCGCCCAGTCCCAGGACGGCTTGGACGGACGCACGCAGGAACTGCGCCGCCGTCCCCGGCTGCAGACCGTCGGTGAGGGCCGAGTCGAACCCCGCGCGGTCGTAGGCGATGGCCCCGAGATCCGTGGGGGCCACGGATGCGTCGCCCGTCCCCAGCGCCTCGCAGGTGACCTGCAGGGCGCCGATGAAACCGGCCGCGTCGGCGGCGGCTTCGGTGTTCGTCTGGAGAGCTTGGGCGGCCAGACCCGTGCTGTTGGCGTTGGCCACACCGAAGCTGGAGAACCCGCCCGTCGCGTCCTGTTGGCTCGCCAACCACTGCTCGGAGGTCGCGATCGCCGGGTCGTCCGCAGGCACGGAGGCCGACCGCAGAGCTTGGACCACCATGGCCGTCGAATCGACGTCCGGGGCCGAGCAATCGGGCGACCACCCGTAGGACCCCTGGTTCGCCGACGAGGGGTCTGTGCACTGCTGGCGCGTCATCCACGCCGTGGCTTGCGCGGGGACGCCGCCGCTCGTCCTCGCCAGGGCCAGCATGGCCAAGGGGTGGGAGAAGACGGAATCGGTCCCGCTGCGCCCGAAGGAGCCGTCGGCGTTCATCACCGATCTCAGGTCGGCGAGGAGGTTGCGCGTCCCGCCCTCGACCGGGAAGGCGGCGGGGTCGAGCCCAGCCACCTCCAGCCCCAGGACCGTCTTGGCGATCTTCGCCCAGGCGGTCGAGACGTCGGCCTGGGGGCCGATGTACGCCGTCCCCGAGGCGTAGACCTTCTGCGCGGTCGCCATCAGTTGGTCCGCGCCGACCCCGGAGGAGGCCAAGGCGAAGATGGCGTCGAGGGTGAGGCCCCAGTCCGGGGACGCTCCCCCCAGGGCGACGTCGCCCGTGGCCGCCAGTTGCGAGGCGATCCAGGCGGCGGCCCATCCCGCGTCAGGAGAGCCCTGCGCGGCCGACGGCGGCGCGGGAATCATCACGTCCCCGCGCGGCAGGTCGCTCAACGCCGGAGTCGGCACGCACACCGACGGGTCGTCCATGGCGTCCGTGTAGCCCGGCATCGAGTCGGCCAACATGCAGTCCCACGAGTCGAAGACCCGGAAGAGATAGGCCTGGTCGGTGGAGACGGGCCCGTCCATGGCCCCCACTTGCGCCATACGCCACGCGTCGCCCGGTAGCCCGGACGCGGTGCCGGACGTGGTCGAGGTGTAGAGCGCCCACCAGCCTTGCCAGCCGTACAGGACTGCGGGATCGATGCCGTCGATGGCCGTCACGAAGCCGCTGGCGTCGGTGACGACGAACCCGGCTTTCTGGAAGGCGTCCAACACGGTGCCGGAGGCGCCGGGGGCGCACCTGACATCGGCCTTCGTCCCGTCCAGGGAGTAGTCGACCACGACAGTGACGCCTTGGCCCGGTTGGCATGCGGCGCCTGTGACGTCGGCACCGTCGGCCCGTGCCGACAATGGCGCGAGCAGACCGAGCAATGAGACAGATAAGGCAGCCGCGATAGGGACTGCCTTAGAGAGAATTTTCATTCATTATTCTTTCTGTGAGCGATCCGAAAGAGAACGTCACAGAAAGTCAGGGATGATTTCCGACGCCCCTCCACAGACCTCGATGGTGGGAAACGCTCCTTACCAGTCAGGTATCCGGACTCATCGTCGACGTGCGACGATACACCGTTGCGGGTCAGTGTCGGGATTCAACCGACTTCCCCTGTCTGGGCAGGTTATTGAGTTGTGAGGCTCACACTAGCACACGCGCGGCGGCGGCGGCGACACGTTCATCACTGGCTGTCAACGCGATTCTGACGTGGTTGGCGCCCGCGGCGCCGTAGAAGTCCCCAGGGGCGACGACGATCCCCCGCTCGGCCAGCCAATGCGCGGTCGCCCGACCGGATTCGAAGCGCGTGGCCCACAGGTAGAGGCCGCCGTGAGAGTCGTCGATGCGGAACCCCGCGCGTGTCAGGGCCTGGGCGAGCAGGGCACGACGAGCGAGGTAGCGCGCGCGCTGCTCCTCGACGTGGGCGGTGTCGCCCAGCAGCGCCGTCATGGCCGCCTGCACGGGCGTGGACACCATCATGCCCAGATGCTTGCGAAGGCCGACCAGGGCCGTCACAACCTGCTCGTCCCCCACCACGAAGCCGGCCCGATAGCCGGCCAGGTTCGACCTCTTCGACAAGGAGTACGCGCCCAGGATCCCGTGGAGGCTGCCCTGGTTGACCCGGGCGTCGAGGACGGACACCGGCTCGGCGTCCCACCCGAACTCCCCGTAGCACTCGTCGGCGACGAGCAGGGCCGACTTGGCCCGGGCGTACTCGACCCATGCGGCCGTCTCGGCGAGGGAGTCGACCTTCCCGGTGGGATTGGACGGGGAGTTGGTCCACACGAGCACGGGCGACTCGTCGGCCACGTCGTGCGGGGTGGACGCGGTGACGATCCGCGCTCCGGCCATGAGGGCGCCCACCGCATACGTGGGGTACGCGATCGCGGGGATCACCACGGTGTCGCCGGGGCGTACCCCCATCAGAAGCGGAAGCAAGCCGACGATCTCCTTGGTCCCGATCACGGGCATGACGGATTTGGGCGTCATCGCCGGCGCGGACCAGCGGGTGGCCATGTACGTGATGACAGCCTCGTGGAGGGCCGGCGTGCCCCACACCGTCGGGTATCCGGGGGCGTCGGCCGCGCGGGTCAACGCCTCACGGGCGATCATGGGGGTGGGGTCGACCGGGGTGCCCACGCTCAGATCGCAGACGCCGTCGGGATGGGACGCCGCCAAAGCGACATCGTCGGCGATGGTGTCCCAGGGGAAGTCCGGCAGGGCCGGGGTACGGATGGTCATGGTCCCTCCTGATTCAGGCCGCGAACCCGGGGAGGATCAGCGGAGCGCTCACTCCCCCTGGACGGGCAGGGAGGTCACGAAGGGGTGGTCCTTGTCCTGAGGCCCCAGGCGTGCCGCGCCCCCGGGAGCGCCGAGGTCGTCGAAGAAAGCTGAGTTGATCGCCGCGAATTCGACCCACTCGGACGGAAGATCATCCTCGTAGAAGATCGCCGTCGTGGGGCACACAGGCTCACAGGCGCCGCAGTCCACGCATTCGTCCGGGTTGATGTACAACGTGCGATGACCTTCGTAGATGCAATCGACCGGACATTCCTCCACGCATGCCTTGTCCTTGACATCCACACACGGTAATGCGATCACGTAGGCCATGGGATTCCTTTCAGGGCGGCTATGGAGAAACTTTACACTCTTCGTCTCGTGGTCGTCATCCTCGCCCGGCTCGGCGTACGGCTCTCCTCTTGCCTTGTTCTTCGGCGTCGGGGAGGGGGACGGCGGCGATCAGTTCTCGGGTGTAGTCCTGCTGGGGGTCGCGCAGGACTTGCTCCCGCGTGCCCAGCTCGACCAGTTCGCCATGGTGCATCACGGCGATGCGGTCGGCCAACAGGTCGACCACCGCCAGGTCGTGGGTGACGAACAGACACGCGAAACCCATCGCGTGCTGCAACCGGACGAAGACCTCCAACACCCTCGCCTGGACCGAGACGTCCAGAGCCGACGTGGGCTCGTCCGCCACCAAGAACTCAGGACCGGTGGACAACGCCCTGGCCAGACTGACACGCTGGCGCTGGCCTCCGGACAACTCGTGCGGATACCGGGCGACGTAGTCCACCGGCAGTTCCACGGCGTGGAGGAGGTCCTTGGCCCGCTCCAGACGCTGGGCCTTGGTGCCCATGTCATGGATGAGCATGGGCTCGGCGATACAGTCTCCGACGGTCATGCGCGGATTCAGGGAGGACGCCGGGTCCTGGAAGACAAAACCGATCTTGCGGCGCACGTCCCTGAGGGTCTTCCCCTTCGCGGTGACGATGTCCACCCCGAGCACGTTGATCGCGCCCGACGTGGCCTCCTGCAAGCCCACCGTGGAGCGGCCCAACGTCGTCTTCCCCGACCCGGACTCCCCCACCAGGGCCAGGATCTCATGGGAATGGACCTCCAGGTTCACGCCCTTGACGGCATGCACCGGCTCGGCCCCCCACCGGCCCGGGAAGTCCACGCACAGGTCGTGGACGCTCATGACCACATTCGTCCCCACCCGTTCGGTCGGGGTGTTCATCGACGCCGGACGCGGGCGCCCCAGATAGGGCACGGAGCTGAGCAGATGCTTGGTGTACGGATGCTGGGGCGCCTGGAAGATCTGGAGCACGTCGCCCGTCTCGACCAACTCGCCACGGTACATCACGGCCACGCGATCAGCCATGTCCGCGACGACGCCCATGTTGTGCGTGATGAGGATGATGGCCGTCCCCAGTCGGTCCTTCAGGTCGTGGAGCAGGTCGAGGATCTGCGCCTGCACCGTGACATCCAGGGCGGTCGTGGGCTCGTCGGCGATGATGACTTCTGGATCGCACGAGATCGCCATGGCGATCATCACACGCTGCTTCTGCCCGCCGGAGAGCTGGTGGGGGTACGAATGGACCCGCTGATCCGGTTCCGGGATCCCCACCAAGTCCAACAATTCGACGGCGCGGGCCATGGCCTGCTTCCTCGTCATCTTCCGATGGACCCTCAGCGCCTCGCAGATCTGCCATCCGACCGTGCGGACGGGATCGAGGGCCGTGGAGGGCTCCTGGAAGATCATGGCGATCCTGTCGCCCCTGACGCGACGGATGGCCTCGCCCTTCATGCCGATCAATTCGGTCGCCCCGAGACCAGCCGAACCGGTCACGCCAGCCGTGTCGGGCAACAGCCCGATCATGGCACGGGACCCCACGGTCTTGCCCGAGCCGGACTCCCCGACGATGGCGAGCACTTCGCCCGGCGCCAGGTCGTACGAGATCCCTTTGACGGCCTGGACCGGGGCGCCGTCGGTGCGGAAGTTCACATGGAGGTTCTCGACCCGCAGGAGCGGGCCGGCGGAGTCAGTGCGCTCGCTCATCGGGCATCCTTCTGGTCGGTGGTGGCGTCCGGGTCGGGCCGGGCGCCCGCAGGTCCCCCGTCGTCCGGCGGCACACCCATCTGCTCGGTGACGGCACTCGAACCGGTGGGGACGGACGTGGCCAGCCCGTCTGCGCCAGCCCCCGCCTCGACCGCCGTGGCGAGTTCTTCCTCGTCGGCGGTGGTCGTCCCGCCACGAGTGCGCAGCAAGGGGTTGAGGACGTCGTTGAGAGACTCGCCGATGAGGGTGACCCCGACGACGATCAACACGATGGCCAGACCCGGGAAGACGGCCGTCCACCAGATGCCGTTGGCGATGTCGGAACGAGCCTTGTTCAGGTCGTACCCCCATTCGGCGGCCGAGTTGGGCTCGATGCCGAATCCGAGGAAGCCCAACCCGGCCAGCGTCAGGATGGACTCAGACGCGTTCAGCGTCATCAGCACGGGGATCGACTGGCTCACGTTGGGCAGGATGTGGCCGAACATGGTCCGCAACGGGCGGGCGCCGGCCACCCGGGCCGCGTCGACGTACGGTTCCACCTTGGCGGCCATGGTGGCGTTGCGGGTGACGCGGAAGTACTGGGGGACGAACACCACGGTGATCGACACAGCAGCGGCCATGATCCCCGTCACCGCCCCCGACCTGCCCTGGGACACCATGATCGACACGACGATGGCGAGGAGTAGGGAGGGGAAGGAGTACAAGGCGTCCATGATCAACACGAGGACCCGGTCGAGGATCCCGGCGACGAATCCGGAGATGACGCCCAAGGGGACTCCCACGACGATGGACAGCGCCACCGCCATGAGGATCACTTCGACCGCCGTGCGGGCGCCGAAGATGATCCTCGACGCCACGTCGAATCCGCCGACCGTCGTGCCCAGAGGATGGGCCGCCGACATGGGCAACTGGGTCTCGAAGATCTGCGCGAAGCCATAGGGCGCGATCCAGGGCGCGCCAACAGCGACGATCAGGAAGAGCGCCACGATCACGATGCCGACGAGGAGCATGCCCCGTTGCAGACCATGGGTGGACCTGATCAGCGCCACTCCGGGGACGCGGAACCTCTTCCCGGGGGGTGTGGCGATCGGTCCGGCGGTGCTGAAATCAGCCGTGTCAAGGGCGAGCGTGGACATCAGTACCTCACTCTCGGGTCGACGAGCGCGTTGATCGCGTCGATCAGGAAGGACGCCACGGCGATGACCACGGCGATGGCGGTGGTGATCCCCTGGACGGCGACGAAGTCGCGTTTGAGCAGGTATTGGCTGAGCCAGTAGCCCAGCCCCTGCCACTCGAAGGTGGTCTCGGTGAGGATGGCGCCGCCGAGCATCATGGCGATCTCCATGCCCATCACGGTGACCACGGGGATCAACGCGTTGCGGAACGCGTGCTGGGACACGACCTTGCCCTCCGCCACGCCCCGGGCCCTGGCCGCCGTCACATAGTCGGCTCGCAGGGTCTGGAGGAGGTTGATCCTGATCAGCCGTATGAAGACACCTGCGGTCAGCAGGCCCAGCGCGAGACCGGGCAGGACGGCGTGGAGGAGCACGTCCTTGATCACAGCCCAGTCCCCGTACTCGATGGCGTTGATGATGTAGATGTGGGTGTTGACCTGGACGCCCGCTTCCAGCTTGGTCGCCACCATGGGCGAGGCCCGACCCGAGATGGGCAGCCAGCGCAGCCAGATGGAGAAGACGAGCTTCAGCAGCAGGGCGACGAAGAAGACCGGCGCGGCGTAGAAGAGCACGGCGAAGGAGCGGATGGCGATGTCGGCGCCCTTGTTGTACTTCCGAGCCGCCAGGCGGCCCAAGGGGATGCCGACCGCGAAGGCCACGATGAGGGCCCAGAAGACCAGTTCCAGCGTCGCCGGGCCGTACGTGACGAGGATCTGGGACACGGATTGATTGTCGGTGGTGCGACCGAAGTCCCCGTGGAGGATGCCCCACAGGTAACGCCCGTACTGCACGAGGATGGGGTCGTTGTACCCGGCCGCCTGCTTGCGCGCCTCGATCTCCTCGGGTGGGAGACGCCCGCCCATGGCGGCCGTGATCGGGTCGCCGGTGACACGCATGACGAAGAAGACCACGGTGACGAGGATCAACACCGTCGGAACGATCAGCACCAAACGCAGTAACAAGTACTTCGCCAACGCTCTGCGCGAACTCACAGCTTTAGCCATGTCTGCCTTTCTCATTCCCGTGCGCCCCGTCCAGACCTGGCGGGACTGTCACTCACGGTGTGCGACGTGCCCGTGTCACCTCTTCCAGCCCACGTGCCAGCTGTTCCCCTGTGAACCGGAATAGTACCCTAATTCGAGGCCGGGGACGAATGGCGCTCGGCGATCTCACGAGAATCGTTCGGAATATTACTCTCCGCTCTCGCACCCCCACGACGATTCACGCCTGGTGGGCATCCCGCTGCCGAGAAAAAGGATCGGGGGCGCGACCCATGAGCCGCGCCCCCGGTCCGGGGTCCTTGATCAGTGACTAGGACTTGGTGATCGTGTTGAAGTGGAGGTTCTCGTCCACGCCCAGGTCGATACCGGAGATGGTCGTGCCCGAGACGGCCCACTGCGAGCCCTGCAGCAACGGCAAGGTCGACAGGTAGTTCTGAGCCAGATCGGTCTGGATCTGCTCGATGATCCCCGCACGCGTCGTCGGATCGGTCTGCGTGACCTCAGCCTGGATCTGCGCGTCGATCTCGGGAACGCTGAAGTGGTTGTTCAGGAAGTTCCCCGTCGCGAAGAACGGCGTCAGGTAGTTGTCGGCGTCCGGGAAGTCCGGGAACCAACCGAGCTGGTAGATCGGATAGGCGTCCGCGACACGCTCCTTGTTGTAGGTCACCCACTCCGTGGACTGGAGGTTGACCGTGAACAGGCCCGTGGACTCCAACTGCTGCTTGATCAGGCCGTACTCCTGGTCGGAGCTGGAGCCGTAGTGATCAGGGTTGTACTGGATGTTCAGCGTGACCGGGGTGGCCACACCGGCGTCGGACAGGTACTTCGCGGCGGCGTCCTTGTCGGGCGTGGCGCCGTAGATGTCGCACACCGCCTTGTTGGCGCCCATGAAGCCATCGGGGATGAACGAGCACAGAGGGGTGTACTGACCCTTGTACACGTTGCTCGACAGGGCGTTGCGGTCCACGGACGCGGCCATGGCCTGGCGGATGGCGAGCTTCTGGGCGTCGGTGTCACCGGGCATGGTGTTCATGTTGAACACGATGTAGCGGATCTCGCCGCCCTTGGCCGACCACACCTTGACCGAGGTGTCGGACTGCAGGTTCTGGATGTCCGTGGGCGTGAGCGAGCGGTAGGCCACGTCGATCTCACCGGTGGTGACGGCCAACTTGAGGTTGGTGGCGTCCGTGTAGGTCGTCTGCGTCACGCCGCCGTTGGCCGGCTTCGGCTGGGCGCCGATGTACCCGGCGTACGGGGTGAACTGCACAGAATTGTTCTTGGTGTAGGACGTGATCGTGTACGGGCCCGAGAACGCGTTGGCGGCGACGATGTCGTCATCCGACATCAGGGCGTCGGCCGGGAAGACCTCTTCGTCCACGATGGGACCGGCGTTGGTCGCGAGGACCTGCGCGAAGGTCTGGTCGTTGGCGGCCTTGAGGGTGAAGTCCACGGTCAGGGCGTCGGGGGCCGCGACGGAGTCGAGGTTGCCCAGCAGGGACGAGGGGCCGTTCGGATCTGCGATGGCGAGCATGCGATCGAAGCTGAACTTCACGTCGGAGCTCGTCAGGTCGTGCCCGTTGGCGAACTTGATGCCCTCGCGCAGCTTGCACTCGAAGAGGGTCGGCTCGACGAAGGCGCAGGACTGCGCGGCGTCGGGCTGCGGGGTGTTCTGGCCCGGCACGAAGCCGTACAGGAACGAGAACACCTGGATCTGTGTGGCCAGGGACCCGTGGTCGTAGGACCCGGCCGGGTCGAGGGTGGTCAGCTTGTCCGTCGTGCCGACGACGATCTGAGCGTTCGCGTTCGGTGCGCTCGTGTTATTGTCTGTGGTCCGCCCGCATCCACTCAATGTGGTCGCAGCGGCAAGCCCGACGGCGAGAAGCCCCAGAGCTGTCTTCCTGAATGCCATTCTTCATTCTCCTTATATGTTGGATCCCCCACAATGTCAGGGAATCGATGTCCCCCCATATGGGGCCCACATTCACCGTGAGGCTCCACATGTCAAGGGCATGAGTCTACAATCCTCGCTGTCGCTGGCAAGAGGCAGTCCATATTCAGGACAGATTTGTTATGGAATTGTGACTTTCCTTGTCACACCAGCGCCCAGACATGGCTGACGCCCCACAGCGTGCGAACCGTGGGGCGTCAGATGATGAGGCTCATTCGCCGCGGTGGCGGTACGACCGGTCGATGGCCGAGCAGACGGCTTTGAGGGAGGCTGTGACGATGGACGGATCCACGCCCACTCCCCACCACACGGCGCCGTCGACCTCCGCCTCGACATAGGCGGCCGCCTGCGCGTCGCCGCCGGAGGAGAGGGCGTGTTCGGCGTAGTCCAGGACCTTCACCTCGTAGCCGATTCCGGCCACCGCGTCCACGAAGGCCGACACGGGACCGTTGCCCCGCCCGACGATCTCGACGACGTCCCCCCGCGTGTCGACCTCGGCCGTGATCTCGTAGTCCCCGTCCTCGCTGCTCACACTGGAGGCCACTAGAGACATCGGGGTGGTGTCGGTCATGTACTCGTCGGTGAACAACTCCATGATCTGGGACGAGGTCACCTCGGTGCCGGTGGCGTCCGTGTACCGCTGCACAGCGCGCGAGAAGTCCAACTGCAGGCGACGCGGCAAGTCGAAATGATGGTCGGTCTTCATCAGGTACGCCATCCCGCCCTTGCCGGACTGGGAGTTCACGCGGATCACCGCTTCGTACGTCCTCCCCACGTCCGCGGGATCGATGGACAGGTACGGCGCCTCCCACCCGATCTGATGGATGCTGACCCCTCGTTCGTCGGCACGACTCTGCAATTCTTCCAACCCCTTCTTAATTGCGTCTTGGTGAGACCCTGAGAAAGCAGTGTAGACCAAGTCCCCGGCGTACGGGTGGCGAGGATGGACCGGCAGGCCGGTGCAGTACTCGACCGTGCGGCGGATCTCGTCGATGTCGGACAGGTCCACCTTGGGGTCGATCCCCTGGGAGAACAGGTTCATGGCCAACGTGACCAGGTCGACGTTGCCCGTACGTTCCCCATGGCCGAACAGGCAGCCCTCGACACGGTCGGCGCCAGCCATCAGGCCGAACTCGGTGGCGGCCACGGCCGTGCCCCGGTCGTTGTGGGTGTGCAGGGAGACGGCGATGAACTCGCGGCGGGAGATGTGCCGGATGAAGTACTCGATCTGATCGGCGTAGGTGTTCGGCGTGGACATCTCCACCGTCGCCGGCAGATTGAGGATGATCTCCCGGTCGGGACCGGGGCCCCAGACGTCCATCACATTCTCGCAGACCTCGACCGCGAAGTCGGTCGGCGTCTGGGTGAAGATCTCCGGGGAGTACTCGTAGCCGAAGTCCGTGCCAGCCAAGTACTTGTCGGCGTACTCCATGACCCACCGCGTGCCGCGTCGGGCCAGGGCCACCGTCTCCTCGGCCGTGTTGTGGAAGACCACCCGCCTGAAGAGTTCGGACAGGGCGTTGTACATGTGGATCGTCGCCCGCTTGGCGCCGACCAGGGACTGGGCCGTCCGATCGATCAGGTCCTCTCGCGCCTGGGTGAGCACGGAGATCCGAACGTCGTCGGGGATGCGGTCGGACTCGATCAGGGAACGGACGAAGTCGAAGTCGGTCTGCGAGGCCGAGGGGAATCCCACCTCGATCTCTTTGTACCCCATCTGCACCAGCAAGTCGAACATGCGCATCTTGCGCGCGGGGGTCATGGGGTCGATGAGGGCTTGGTTCCCGTCGCGCAGGTCGGTGGACAGCCACCTGGGCGCGTGGGTGATCTTCTTGGCCGGCCAGGTCCGGTCGGGCAGATCGATGGGCTGGAAGGGCAGGTAGCGCCCGAAAGGCATGGGCGACGGCTGCTGGAATGTGTTAGTTGATTGTTGTGTTCTGACGGTGTTCATGGGTTCTTCCTCGCTGAGATGTGGATAAATAGGTCACGCGAAACTCCGCAGCGAGAGTTTCTTCACTCGCTGCGGCAGCTAAGAAGCAGCCAACACGCCATGAGGGATAGTCTAAGCAGACTCGCCCCTCGAACACAAGGGCAAGAACCATACAACTCATCCATCCGGGTTCAGCGCGTAGCACGCGATGGCCGTCGCAGCGGCGACATTGAGGGAGTCTGTGCCGCGTGACATGGGGATCCTCACCACGACATCGGCTCTCTCCAACCAGTGGTCGGACAGTCCTGCGCCTTCCGTCCCGAGCAGCACGGCGACAGGACGCGGCGCCGCCGCCAGGTCCCGCGCCAGGGCGGACAGCGGAACCGACTCGGGGGTGAGCGCCATCGCGACGATCGTGAACCCCCGCGCACGAAGATCGTCGAGGGGGTCGCCCTGGTCGGGCATCCGCGCCCACGGCAGGGAGAAGACCGCCCCCATCGAGGTCTTGACCGCTCGCCGGTACAGGGGATCGGCGCACCGCGGCGACAGGAGGACCCCATCCCAGCCCAGCCCCGCAGCCGAGCGGAGGATGGCCCCGATGTTGGCATGGTCGACGATGTCCTCCACCACGATCAGACGGGTGGCGCCGTCGACCACCTGGCCCATGTCCCACCCGTCGCCGCGGTGGAAGGCGGCCAACGCGCCGCGGTGGACGTGGAAGCCCGTCACCTGCTCGGCCAGGGATTCGGTGACGACGTAACACGGGACAGGGCTCGCCCCCAGCACCTCGTCCAGGCGTGGGATCCACCGGGGGGCCAGCAGGAAGGAGCGGGGCACGTACCCCGCCTGCCATGCGCGGGCGATCACCTTCTCCCCTTCGGCGATGAACAACCCGCCGTCAGTCTCCAGCCTGCGCCGCAGACTGGAGTCGCGCAGGCTGACGTAGTCCCCGAGACGTGGGTCGGCGGGATCGGTGATGTCGGTGAAGGTGGCCACCCACCCAGGGTAGTACGCCCGGGACGCGGACGGGGTCAGCGGTGCTTGGTGACGTTCCGTGAGATCCCGGGCGCTTGTTCGGCAGTGGTCGACATGGAGGTCGAGGACGCGCCCATGGCGGAGGTGACCAGGATCGGGGAGGTCGACACCGTCCCCATCCCGGGCTCCAGCCAGGTGACGACCACCTCGTACGTCCCCGCGACGGGGGCGGTCAACCGTGCTGAATAGGTGCCGGGCTGGGTCTCGGTGAAATCTGTGATCTGGACGTCGGCCCCGACACCGGGGTCGGCACCGCCGGACGAGGTGATCGCCGCTGAGATCAAGGACCCCTGGCCCGTCAGCGGCGCCGACGCGGAACCGCCCACCCTGGCGACCACCGACGCGGTCAGGATGTAGCTCTCCAGCCCGTCGCCGACCGCGGCCAAGGGGTCCGGGGTCACGGACGTGCTCAGCGTGGACGACCATGCCGGGATGAACGTCACATGGGCCGGGCTGTCGACGAGATCCCGGACGAGATGGTCGGCGCCGGTGAAGGTCACACGCACCGGGAAGATGCCGACTTGGTGGGAGACGATCGTCGCGGTGTACGTCCCGTCGCCGTTGTCCACGAGGGGGGCGGCCACCTGGGTGCCGGTCGTCGTGACCCCCAGGTCCGAGACCAGACCCGTGACGCGCCCGCCATTGACGTCCCTGGCGTAGATCGTGACCGTGTAGGCGTCCACGCCGTTGGCGAGTCGAACGCCCTGGGTCATGGAATAGCTCAGTGTCGAGGGGTCGGGCGGGGCGCAGCCTGGAAGGAAGGTCACGGCGACGGGAGAGCCCGCGAGAGGGCGTAGGACCCCGCCGTCCACCACCTGGGCCGACACGGTGACCGTCTCGGAGGTCTGGTCTGCGACAGTGGCCGACGCGACGCCCGACTCGTCGGTCGTCACGGACGCGGACGACACCGTCGCTTCGCCGTCGACGCTCAGACGGACCACAGCGTCCGACAGGGGGCGCCCGGCCTGGTCCTTCACCTGGACCGACACGGTGGTCGCTCCCGGTCGGTCGCACGGGATGGTCACCACCTGCGACTCCACGGCCAGGGACGACTGCCAGGCGTCCGGGGTCCCCGGGCGGAACACCAGGTCCTGGGGCGTCTGCTCCACCGGGATGGTCTGCCCCGTGTCGAGGGTGACCCACGCCTGGAGGGCCACCGTCTCGGCGTGACGATCGGTGACCAGGACATCGGCATGGCCCTGTCCGTCCAGGGTCGCCGTTCCGCTCGTCAGGGCGGCGGCGCCATCCACCTGGAATCCCACGTCGAGGCCGGCGACAGGGGTCCCGCATCCGTCGATCCAGTCGACCGACACCTGGTACGCGGTGGCGCCGTCCGCGGGAACCGGCGCGTCGCCGACCTGCGAGACGGTGGCCACCGGGGCGGACGACGGCATGGGGACGGCCACGAGGCCCATCGGGACCTCGACAGGGGAATCCGCGAGGTCGCGCCACACGCCATCGACCAGCACCTGGGCCGACACCTCCGGTCGGCCGCCCGCCAGCAGAGCCCCCAGATCGACGACCGCTGTGAGGTTTGCCACACCGTCGTCGTCGGTGGTCGCTTCGGGCTGGATGGCCACCAGCGGGCCGGCCACGCTGAACCGCACATTCGCCGCCGGCACCGCACGGCCGGCCGTGTCGAGGATGGTCGCCTGCGCGGTGACCTCGGTGGTGGAGATCTCGGGGGCCGCCCAGCACGGGGGTATCGTCACCTGGATCGGGTCCGAGGTGACGACCAAGGTCGACCCCTGCGGATCGACAACCGGCTCGGGCACCTCGACGATGGTCGGATCGGAGAGGTTCCCCGCCTGGTCCGCCGTGGTGAGTTGAACCGTGGCCCCGTGCTCCATGACCCCCCGGGGGACGTCCAGCGACCAGGCGCCTGTGGCGTCCACGGGCGCCGAACCGATGAGGGCGCCACCCGAGCCGCGGACGGAGACCGTCCACCCCACACCGACGACACCAGGCGCCGACCCCTCGATCCGGGCGGCCGTGGCCGAGTGGACGACAGGGGCCGAGGGACGCGCGGTCACCAAGGGGACCGACCTCGCCACGGAGGGATTCCCCGCGGCGTCGACGGCCACGGCGGTGACGACCCCGGACTGCGCGCCGGGCGGAGTGGGCGCCATCCACTGGCCCGAGCGCGGCGTCACATGGACCACCGAATGGTCAGGCCAGGTGAGGGTGATGGTGACGCCCGGGTCGCTCGTGCCGGAGACGATGGAGGAATTGGCGGTCTGGATGACGGGGGCGTTCGGGATGGTGGTGTCCAGCCAGGCCGTCGCGTCGGGACCGTCGCCCTGGGGGCCGACGCCTGTGGCCGTGACGGGGCCGGACGCCATTCCCGCAGGAGTCGGCGCCGACCAGGACCCGTCCGGCGCCACGGGCACGGGAGCGGACACGGTCGCGTCGGGCCACGTCAGTCGCAGCGTCCAGGTCGGGTCGACGGGCTCCGGCAGGGCTCCGGCGACGATTCGAGCATTGGCCGTGTCGACTTGGGGGGCGGGCGGGAGAAGGCCGGCCTGGTCGACGACGACGTACCCCGAATACCCCGTGTGCGTGGCGGGATCGGTGACAGCCACCTTGATCGCCAGGCTGCGCGACGCCGCGTCGCCGTTGGCCGCCAGGTGGATGCGCATCGTCGCGGGCCCGACGCCCCCCGAGGGCTCGGGAGCGGCCACGACACCCGCCGGAACACCCGTGACCTGCCACCGATCCTGGGCGTCGAGCGGGAGGTGGACGGTGATGGCGGCGCCCGCCGACCCCGTGTCCGCGCTCGCCAGGGTGGCGCCGTCGTCGGTCCAGCACACGCCGTCCGCGTACCGGGTCAGGACGGGGCACGTGACGACCGTCCCCGTCCCGTCGTACACACCCGGATCGGCTGGGACCAGGTCATAGATCGCCACCTCAGGCCACTGCGAAGCGAAGTCGATCACCACCTGCGTCCCGTCCGGCTCGTCGATGGTCGCCGAGGAGGACGTGAAACTGAAGGGCTGCTCCTCCCCCACGCGATGGGCGAGGACCCAGGACATGACCGCGCGCTCGTCCAGGACGGAGTCCGCCTGGACCATGGCGGCCAGATTGGCCCCGTCGCTGAACAGGTCGGCCAGGCTCAAGTCGGCGCCGGTGTCCAGACGCGCGTTGAGGACCGCCGCCACCGGGGACGGGCCCGACGTGGCGCCTGACGGCACGCTGACGAGCGACAGGACGTTGCCGAAGTCGGCCTCCACGGACAGGGACAGAGTCAGGGTCACCGGGGTGCTGCGCAGGGACGCCATGTCGCCGGTCGGCAGGCACGCCTGCCCCGAACTGAGGCGGTCCGTCCCCCATGCCTGTTTCAGGTAGGCGTCCTGCCTGTCACGGAAGGTGGCCATGAGGGCGTTCTCGACATCCGTGTCGGCCAGTCCCGAGATACGGGCCCGCTGCACCTGGGCGCAGTGGGGAATCGCTGTCGTGTCCGTCCTCGCGCTCACCAACTCGGTCGTCCACGTGACCGTGACGGGGTTCACGTCGAAGGTCTGGCCATCACTGGCCAGCTCCGACGGAGACGAGGAGATCGCAGCCGGGACGTCGGGCGTGGCCGTGGCCGTCACCGGCGATCCGAGGGGTTGGAACCCCGCTCGCTCAGTCACGGATCGCCCCTGGGCGGACAGCAGGGATTGAGCCAGGACGCGTGCCGGGGACGTCGAGGCGTCGGCGTGGTCGATGACGATGGCCAGAGACGAGGTCAAGGGATAGCGCCCCGACTGCACGGCAGACGCCGACGGCGCCACGCCGTCGACCCCGATCAGGTGGATCCCCTGGCCTTCCAGGTCGGTCCAGTCGGACCAGATGGCGTTCACGTAGTACCCGTACGCGTACCCGATGGCGCCGTCCTGCCCGGTGAAGATCGCTGGCGCGTCGATGGGACCCGTCGGCCCGGGAGTGCGCTGGAGGGGGGCTGGAGCCATGGCCGTGGCGCCCATGACCAGGTCGGTCATGGCGGCCTGTGAGGCGGAGTCCGATCGTTGCTGGTACGCGGTGATGGGACCCGGCGTCCCTCCCACCTGGGCCCAGTCGGTGATCGCGCCGGAGTAGATCTGACGCAGTTGGGTCTGGGACAGGGAGGTCACCGGGTTGTCCGCGCCGACCAGGAAGAAGAATCCTTCCGTGGCGAGGGGGATGACCTCCAGGTCCATCCCCGCCTCGCGGGCGGCGTCGAGTTGGGACGTGGTGGGCGCCGGCACGAGGATGAGGTCGGCGTCGCCGACGATCAGGCGGCGGTACGCGTCGTCGGTGGAGGTGAAGCTCATGGAGGAGAGGTCGGCGATGTCGCCCAGGGACGCTTGGCCGTACGCCATGGCCAGGGTGTACGCCTCAGGGGACCCGTCGATGCTGACGACGGACAGCGGTGACGTGACGGGATCGGCGGCGAATGCCTTCGGCGCCGCCAAGCCCGCCATGGCGAGAGTGAGACTGGCCGCGCACACACCGCAGAAGGTGCGCCAGCCGCGAGCCCTCATGGCCACTCCTCATCGTTGATCGGGGTCGCGGACGGTGCGTTCACCAGAAGAGACACTTGGCACCAGCCCCGCTACCCCCACCTGTTGACAGTCTTCTAGGACCTGATTATAGCTGAAACGTGCAAAATCAGCCTGAAACAGGGTAGGGATCCATATCCCTTGCAGGTGTCGGTCTCGTCGCTCGCCGCCCGCTCAGAAGCCCAAACGGTTCAGCGCTTTCGGGTCGCGCTGCCACTCCTTGAGGACCTTGACTTTCAGGTCCAAGTACACGGGCATCCCCATCAGGCGGGATATCCTCTCGCGGGCCAACGTGCCGATCTGCTTGATCCGAGCCCCTTGGCGCCCCACGACGATGGGCTTCTGGGAGTCGCGTTCGACGACGAGGTTCGCGTAGATGTCCAGCAGGGGTTTGTCCTCGGGCCTGTCCGGGCGCAGCCCCATCTCCTCGATCGTCACCGCGATGGAGTGCGGAAGCTCCTCGCGCGCCTCGGCCAAGGCGACCTCGCGGATCAGTTCCGCGATCAAGGTCTCGGTCGGCTCGTCGGTGACCTCGCCGTCCGGGTAGTACGCGGGGCCCTCCGGCAACTGGGCGATCAACAGGTCTCGCACGAGGTCCACGTTCACGCCGCTCACCGCCGAGACGGGGATGATCTCGGCCCACTGGATCCCCAGCTCGCCCTCCAGCCCTTGGATGTCGAGGAGGTGCTCGCGTGTGCGGGCGTCCGACGCGGCGTCGACCTTGGTCGCCAACGCCACCAGGGTCGGGCGGTGGGTCAGTTCGGCCAGTTGCGTGATGAGGAAGCGGTCCCCCGGGCCGATCTTCTCCGGACAGGGCAGGCACACCCCGACCACGTCGACTTCGCTCCACGTGTCATAGACGAGTTGGTTGAGCCGTTCGCCCAACAGGGTGCGGGGACGATGGACGCCTGGAGTGTCCAGGATGACCATCTGAGCGTCCTCCCTGGTCACAATGCCTTTGACGATGTGCCGGGTCGTCTGCGGCTTGTCCGAGGCGATGGCCACTTTCGTCCCGACCAGGGCGTTGACCAGGGTGGACTTGCCCGCGTTGGGGCGTCCCACGAAACATGAAAATCCTGACAGGTGAGTCATCACGCCTCCGTCGATGAATGGGTTGTGGTCGTTTTCGTACGCTCGGCATGGGCGCCGAGCGCGTCATGGCCGTTGGCGGGCGGGCCAGGCGGCTGGTCGGCCGCCTCGTGGACATGCTCCCGCGTGACCATCACGGTGGAGATCTGGTGGCGACGACCCGCGTACTGGTCGGCGACCATCTCCAGCCCCTCCCAGACCAGGGTCGATCCGGGGATGGGGACTTGGTTGAGCTCCTTGGCCATGATGCCGCCGATGGAGTCCACGTCCTCGTCGTCCAACTCCATGCCGAACAGGTCGCCCAGGTCGGCCAGGCTCAGGCGCGAGGACACGCGGTAGACCCCTTCCGAGACTTCCACGACCGGGTCGGCCTCCTGGTCGTACTCGTCCCGGATCTCTCCGACGATCTCTTCGAGCAGATCCTCGATGGTGACGACCCCGGCCGTTCCCCCGAACTCGTCGACCACGACGACCATGTGGATCCTCGCCGCCTGCATCTCGCGCAGAAGGTCGTCGGCCGGTTTGGAGTCGGGGCACCACGTGACCGGTCGGGCCAATGAGGAGACGAGCTCTGAGGACTGGGCGTCCGACTTGTCATACACCCGGCGCACGATGTCCTTGAGGTACACGATCCCGGTCACATCGTCCAGCCCTTTTCCGCCCGTGACCGGGATCCGGGAGAATCCCGACCTGAGGAAGAGCGACAGCGCCTGACGCAGCGTCTTGCCCTCGTCCATGTGGACGACGTCCGGGCGAGGCACCATCACCTCGCGGACCAGCGTGTCGCCGAGGTCGAAGACCGAGTAGATCATCTTCCGCTCGTCGGCCTCGATCTGGTTGGCCGCCTCCGCCATCTCGACGAAGTCGCGCACCTCGTCCTCGGACGCGAACGGCCCGTCGGGGTAGCCCTTGCCGGGGGTGAGGATGTTGCTGAGCAGGATCATCAGTTGCGGGATGACGAAGAAGACTGTGGTGAGCACTCCCATCAGGGAGCAGGTGGCCGCCGCGACGCCCACGCAGTTACGGCGTCCGAGTGTGCGCCCGGAGACATGGACGACGACGAACAGCAGGACGAGGTCGATCGCTCCGGCTTCGAGGGCGCCCCACCCGTCGGAGCGCACATGGGTCAAGACGAGGTAGACCACGAGCACGCTGAAGGCGACCTCGGCGACGACGCGCAAGAACAGCGCGGTCGACACGGTCGGCGCGGGGTCGGCTGCGATGGAGGCCAGCTTCTCGGCGTTCCTGCCCTCATCGTCGACGAGCCGGCGCGCCCGTCCTTTGGTCAGCGCCGAGAACGCCTCCTGGGTCGCGGCGAAGAAAGTCGCCAACCCCAGACAGACGACCGCCGCGATCATCATGATCGCCACGGCTGTCATCGTTCGGCCCTTCCAGGGGCCCGACGACGGTCCGGGTCAGACATGGGCGCCGCCCAGGCGTTTCTCCCACGCCGCGATGATCTGGTCGTTGACGCCGAACATCACGGCCTTCTCGCTCGGCTCCATGTGGTCGAAGCCGAGGAGATGGAGCAGGCCGTGGACGAGCAAGTAGTCAGCCTCCTGGGGGGAGGTACGTCCGCCCTCCTTCGCCTGACGGTCGACGACGGCGGGGCACAGGACGATGTCCCCCAACACCCCCATGGGGGGCTCCTCGTCCGGCTGGCCGGGGCGCAACTCGTCCATCGGGAAGCTCAGCACGTCGGTGGGGCCGGGCTCTCCCATGAACTTCTCGTGGTAGGCGGACATGGTCTCCTCGTCGACGAGGACGATGGACAGCTCCGCCTCCGGATTGATGTGCAACGCCTCCATGGCGAAGGCGGCCAACTGCACCAGCCTCTTCTCATCGGCTGGTTGGCCTGACTCATTGTTGATGTCGATCATGGTTCGCCCTTTCAGTCGCGGGACCGTCTGGTGCGAGCCTCGTGGCTCGCCCGATGTGCTTCGTACGTGTCGTATGCGGCGGCGATATGGCCGACCAGGGGGTGGCGTACGACATCCTTGTTGGTCAGCCGACAGAACGCGATGTCGTCGACCCCCTCCAGGATCCCCGGCACCTCTTTGAGCCCAGACCTCATCGACCCCGGCAGATCGATCTGGGTGACGTCGCCCGTGACCACCATCGTGGACCCGAACCCCAGACGGGTCAGGAACATCTTCATCTGCTCCATCGAGGTGTTCTGAGCCTCGTCGAGGATGATGAAGGCGTCGTTCAGGGTGCGGCCCCTCATGTAGGCCAGCGGTGCGATCTCGATCGTCCCCGCCGTCAGCAGACGCGGCACGGAGGCGGGGTCCAGCATGTCGTGCAGGGCGTCGTACAAGGGCCGCAGGTAGGGGTCGATCTTCTCGCTCAGCGTCCCCGGCAGGAAGCCCAGGCGTTCCCCGGCCTCGATCGCGGGGCGCGTGAGGATGATCCGCGAGACCATCTTGGCCTGGAGGGCCTGTACGGCCTTGGCGACCGCGAGATAGGTTTTGCCCGTCCCGGCGGGGCCGATGCCGAAGACGACGGTATGGGTGTCGATGGCGTCGACGTACCGTTTCTGATTGGCGGTCTTGGGCCGGATCGTACGTCCCCTGTGGGACAGGATCGACGAGGTGAAGACCTCGGCCGGGCGGATCGTCTCGGCGTCGTCCATGTGGGCGATCCGCTCCACGTCCGGAAGGCTCAGCCCCTGGCCGGTGCGCAGGATCGTCACCATCTGGGTGAGCACGGCCTCGGCGTGGGCGACCGCGCCTTGGTCGCCTGTCAAGGTGATCTCGTTGCCGCGCACATGGATGTCAGCGTCGAGCGCTGTCTCCAAGAGGCGGAGGAATTCGTCGCCAGCCCCCACGACAGCGACCATGGGAATGGACGGGGGCACCGTGACGTGCCGGGAGCAGGATCGAGTCTCAGTGTCGGACAATGTGATGGGTGAACCTCCGCAGCGTTTCTGTGATCATTCTAGCGCCCTCGGCGGCGCCCTACCGTCCGCCCACACGAATGGTGTGCGGGCGGACCCAGTAAGATGCTCGCTGTGAACCAGAGCGCGGCGCGTGGCCCGAAGTACTACGACCTGATCGTGGCCGGTTTCTGTGCCATGCTCTTGATCGCCAACGTCGCGGCGACCAAACTCATCGCTGTCGGACCGGACTGGTCGCCCTTCGGGGTCCACATCCTGCCCCTCGTCTTCGACGGCGGGGCCATCACCTTCCCGCTCACCTATGTGCTGGGCGACTGCCTGGCCGAGGTCTACGGATTCGCGAAGGCTCGACGCGCGATCGTCATGGGGTTCGTGGTCTCCGTCACGGCCAGCCTCGTCTTCTTCCTCGTCGACATCGCCCCCCCGGACGCGAGTTGGGGCAACCAAGAAGCATGGACGTCCGTGCTCGGGCTGGTCCCCCGCATCGTGGCGGGCTCCCTGGCCGGGTACTTCGTCGGCCAACTGTTGAACGCGAAAGTCCTGGTCAAACTCCGCGACCGGGCACGCCCCGGGTCCCTGTGGTTCCGCCTGATCGGCTCGACCGTGGTCGGAGAGGCCGCCGACACCCTCCTGTTCTGCACCATCGCGTACGCCTTCATCGTCGACTGGGGCACCCTCGGCAACTACATCGGGGTGGGGTACGTGTACAAAGTCGGCCTCGAAGCCGTCCTGCTGCCCATCACCTTGCGCGTCATCCCCTGGCTGAAGCGCCACGAATGGACCGACACCACCCCTGTGGCGTGATCACTGGGCATCGTCACCCGCAGATGCGCGTTCGCATCGCAGCGAATCGCAGAGCTGAGACCTCAAACCATACGTGTGGCCGTGCTTGAGGTGTGCGAAGTGCGCGCTTACCCTCTGCCCCACGTCAGAAGCAGTGAGTTCTCCGCGATTGTGCCTGCGAACCATCCCTGCCATGCCACGCTTCAAACCGGGTTTCTTACCGCTCGCAAGCCGACGAACAACCTTCCCCTGCGGAGTCTGATGAAAATGGAAGCCCAGATACGTGACCCCTTGGCTCAGCGAGGTGATCTGAGTCTTGGAGTTGAAGTCAAGTCCCAGACACTTGGCCACGGCACGCATCTGCCGCAGACAGTCACGGAGCATGTCGCGGGACTCATGAACAACGACCATATCGTCCATGTACCGAGTGTAACCACGCAGTCGCAAACCTTCTTTGACTAGCCGATCAATAGGATCCAGATAGAGAAGCGCCAGCCATTGACTCGTCTGATTGCCCAGGGGAAGCCCCATCCCCGGTTGACTGTGGTACGACTCCATGATCACTCGAAGCAAGTCCACCACCTCAACCTCTGGAAAGATCCGCTCCACCTGTTTCAGCAAGACATCATGCCGGACATTGTCGAAGTAATGACGGACGTCCACTTTCAGCGCATAACCCACGGAACCAGTGGCCCGATACGTCTCGGCCATGAAGCGCGTGAGTCGCCCCATGGCGAAGTGGGTGCCCTTGCCCAGACGGCACGCGGCATTGTCATAGACGAGATGCCTGTCGACGACAGGCCCCAGTAGATTGTCACAAAGGCTGTGCTGCACAACCCTGTCTCGGTAAGCAGGCGCCGAAATGAGACGCCGTTTAGGTTCAAAGACCTCGAAAACTCTGTATGTGGTCGGCATGTAGACGCTGGTTTTCAATTCTTCTTGTAGCGCGACGAGATTGTCCGCCAGATTCATCTCGAACCGCACAACATCCCGCGAATGCCTTTTGCCTCGTCGAGCTCGCATGTGAGCGTGGTACAGATTCTGAAAATCATAGACAGATTCATATACAGGGCTCTCTGTCACCACCCACCACGTCCTCGCCACTGTTTCACTGGTGGGGGAGGCGGCACGACGCCGCCTCCCGAAGGGATGAAAACCAGATGAAGCGAGCCGCTGTCTGCGCGTCCACCCCACCACCAGCATGTGTTCGTCCGAGCGGAGGCCCGAACAGGAATTCGGTTCCTTTGCCTTATACGCAGACGGCCCCTCCTGGGGACTCGTTTCGGGCAGCAAGGCAAGGCGGGACGCACACCCAGACGAGCAACCACAGCGTTGTTGTTGTGATTCCCGTCCGTGTTGACGTTGCCAGCGTTGACAGGGAGACTCCCCGGCGACCGCAGCCACCACGGCGCCATCAACCGAAACCCTTGGCCTGACCGCACCATGACATTACGCACCATGCCGCGCACCCTCCCCATCAGACCAACGCCGGGCATCACTGGCGATCCAGCCGCCCAGCAGACGTTGGCATGCGGATGCCAACTGAAGTATTCTTTCATATTCACTCGCACGGAGTCCATTCCGTTCAAAAAGGAGGGCGCCGATGAAACTGAGCAATTTCACCGAGGTCAAGGCCCGATTCTGAAGACTGCGCCGTTCCTCATACCGGACAATGTCCGTCGCATGCCGCACGTACACCTCATTAGCGCGGAAGACGCACTCCGTGATGTCCAACGCCAGATTCTGCAGCCTCGACGAGAAGGTGAAGCGGAACTTCTTCGGAGCCCGATCTGTCGCGTCCACGATCACCTCGAGGAGTTCCTTCGCGCGAGCGATGACTGCCATATCCGCCGCGCCATCAGATTGGGGGCGGCGCATGTGAGCTTGATTCATGCCGATAGTGTGCCAGAAAACATGACTGGTGGCTGACATCACCGTTCGTCATGCGCCCTGCTCGCCAAGCGCCTGCGAATCGCATCAGCCTCCGGTGAGCGGTCCATGTCAGTCATGTCCGTCCAGCTCTGCTCGATATCATCCATGGGCATCACAATGACGGGGAAGTCACCGTGTTCCGACGAGCCCACACTCCGAGATTGAGATTCATCGATGTCAGATGACGGATTCACCCTCACCCACAAAGCGGGACGCACACCCAGACGAGCAACCACAGCGTTGCTGCGGCGATTCCCGTCCGTGTCGACGCCGCCAGCGTAGACAGGGAGACCCCCCGGCGACCGCAGCCACCACGGCGCCGGGCTAGTCTCCCCCATGGCGCACGCTTGAGCCCTGTGCCGCACACTTGGATCGACTGAATCTATGGGGACTCGATAGACCCAATCACACAATTCGGTGTCATCCAAGAGATACAGAGCCCCGTCAGTCCCGTCGCATTGAGGCAGAACAAGATGGCCCTTCAAGCCGTCGACGCACTCCCACTCCCTCCGAGTGGCACGCGCAACGTCGGTGAGCACACATGATGCGACTGCCTGGAATTCTTCTGAGTTCTCGAAGAATTGGTTGAGCTCCGCCCGGATGCTGGACTGCTCCCATGTCACTTGGTCCAGGCATGAGTGATAGGAACCCCATCCCACGATGTATGTTGACAACAAGAGCGCCTCGTCATGGGCTTGATGGATGACCGTCCATCGCCAGGGTCCAAAGCGGACCTCCTCGCCTTCCCTGCTGACGGAGAAGAAGCTGTCCACTGCCGTCTGATCCCCCAGCCGCTCGTAAGGAGAGTGTCGACCTTCCCCCACACCTACATCCTCGATCCACGAGATAGCCCTCCCAGGAACCCAACCCCGGATCCCTCCCCAGGTGTGACCGTCGGGAATCTCGCCTGTGTGTGACCACTTCTCTGCAAGCACCGCCAAAACCCGAGAAAGCACGCCCGGGCGTCCACTTGCCGCCATTGTTCCCCATGCGTCTTCCGCCTCCTCGGCAGATATCGTCAGGTTCCTCATCCCAGTCGACAGCCAGGTGTCCCACGCGTCCACCAGAGTCACGTGGGCCTTCTTCGCCAACGCACGTCGAACGAGCCTGATCGCGATCCTCAGGGCTGTCTGAAGATCGGGGACGGTGGTGAGAACTCTTTCCATGAACTCGTCCTCCGAGCCGTCTCGTACCATCGGAGAAATGGAGAACTGTTGATCAATGAGATAGTCAGCCAACTCCTCCGGCCAGAGGCTCCCAATGCCTCCCTCACTATCGCTTGGATACAACCAGTGGAGCGCCTGCTTCCATTGATCCACCGAATACACGAAGCCTGGATCGACACAGGAGACAATCCACTCGATGCCCCATTGTGGAATCGGAGCATCATCATCGCTTGCACCCTCTTGGAAAGCAAGAGCCCTCAGGGTCATGAATCGGGCGATACGAGTCTGAATGAACAGGTCACTATCCGGGCTTGTTAACTCCGCATTCGCCTGTGGGAACAGTCTGCACATGAAGTCGACTGCGTTATTCCAGTGACGGCGTTCATGGTGGAGCAATGTCTCGAAGACGTCATCGATCTTCAGCAAGCTTTTGGATGTGACCTCAACCCCATATTTGCGGTTCAGAACCGCCGCCAGAGCCCTGACATTCATGTCGATAGGACGTGCCATGTCCTGCTCATTCCTCACCTGCCGCAGGTACTTGCGGACTCCAATCAGATGATCCCCTGACCGTGAATGTTTCGCAAGAGACACCTGTTTGGCATAGAACTCGTAGGCCGCCGTATAGAGGTCTGAAACCTCGGCAGCAGTGAGACCGTGACTTCGTTGGAGGTCCACATGCCAGATATCCCCCTTCCCGCATCCTTCCTCTTTAGCCAGCACTTGAGCGAGGTTCGCCATTCCGTCAGCCGATCGGTCAACCAGAAGGAGTGTGATGGGGTACGCCCCAGCGGTGTCACTGGCGTGCTCGATGGCATCCCGAAGGTTCTTCCGAATGTCCTCTTGTGGTCGGGCCAGAACGTGATCCACGAAAATCACACACGGTCGTCGTCGCCAGAAATCAATCGCCACCTGGACGGCAGTCTGGCCCGTGTCATCAACGAGGGGACTCGCCAAGGAATAGCGGTCGTTGTGACTTGGGCCGTTGGATTGATGATCCCGCACCCCTTTCAGGCGCAGGTACCCAATCTTATTCCTCACTAGTGCCTTCTCAATTTCGTCAGCCAACCGAGTCTTGCCCATTCCTGCACCGCCGGACACCAGGATCACCCGCGGTCCGCCCTGGCGTGGATCCCATGTGAGCAAGTCCCCCACCGTCCATCGCCTGGGAGTGGCTTCTCCCTGGCGGTTGTCCCCCACGCCGATGGCGTAGTAGTTCCGTTGAAATGGATCGGGCCCACGCTCGGGCTTGAGGATATGCGCCGGTGAATCTCGCTTAGGGTCGTACCAGCCATACAGCCCGCGGGCCGCTGTCAGCCAGGGACTCCTCTCACCACGGAACAACAGCCCCACCGCGCCCACGAGCACGAGAAGGACTGCTGAGGATACATTCCATACATGAGTTGGCTGTTGTGGCTGATCGATGAATCGTGGGATGAACTGCGCCGCCACCATGAAGAACACCGTGAGAAGCAGATAGATGCCCACAGCCCTCAACCCAGGCATGCGCAAGTAGTATGTGACCTCCTGCCACGACCATCGTGCCATGAGATGTCCAAGTCCCTGGACGGGCACGATGACGCCGAAGACTTCTAGCGCAAGAACCACCACAGTCACCACCAGGCTCCCATTCCTCACACTGTCCCACGACAAGGGATGGGGAACGAGGCCAAGCCACGAGAAGAGCCATGTCATCCCTGACAGAAGTGCGATACTGGCGCTCGCTGCCACCCCTTCGCAGGCCACCAGCCAACGGGCGCCTTGGCGTTGATAATCGTCGCTCCTTCGATACGCCTTCCATTCGGGTGTGCGTCTGTGCGTCCACCCAGAACAGAGGAATGCGCACACCACGGCGACAACCGCCGCTATCACCCCGGACGAGAGGAAGAGGAGTGTCGGTGGCAGGATTTCCCACAACGCGATCCCCATGAGACCTGCGAGCGCCGTACCCCCAATCTCCACGGGGGTCGCCTGGAAAGCCCATCTCCGCAATACGGTGGGGCGAGTGCTCATAGTATCCTCCCTCGTGGCTCATCAATGAGCATCAGGCATGAAGCAAGACCTGACAAACCACCACTATAGACGTCGATGTGATGTCAGTTGCAGACGTGCCGAAAATGAGCAGTCTGTCGCCAGGTTTTGCCCCCGCACGGGCGTCTCTGCGAGCATGGGACGAGGGGGACGAGAGCCCTTCGGGGCACTGACCACCGAATGAAAGGCGATCACCACGCATGGAACGGTATGAATGGAGGGGCTTGTCCCTGGACATCGCCCGCAGCTTCTTTCCTCCGGCGGTGCTTCGCCGCGTGGTGGACCGGCTGGCCGAGTTCGACCTCAACCGGCTGCACCTGCACCTGAGCGACGACCAGGGGTGGCGCCTGGAGATCCCCTCGCGGCCGGAGTTGACGGCGCGGTCGGGATCGAGCGCCGTGGCCGGCGGGCACGGGGGCTTCCTCTCCGTGGACGAGTACTGCGACCTGGTCGACTACGCCTGGTCCCGATCCGTGGTCGTGGTCCCCGAGATCGATCTGCCCGGGCACACCCACGCCGCGCTGCACGCCTGCCCCGAGTTGAACCCCGGCCACGAGGCCCCCGCCACCTTCGACGGGATCGACGTGGGGTTCTCCCACCTGCATCCCGACCTGCCGGGAACCGAGACCTTCGTGCGCGATGTGCTGACGCAGGTCGCCGCGATGACACCGGGGCCGTGGGTCCACATCGGCGCCGACGAGTGCCCCCTGCTGGAGCTGGACGACTACGCGCGATTGGTGAGATCGGCTTGCGACATCCTGGCTGACAGCGGAAAACATCCGATCGCGTGGCAGGAGGCGGCGTCGGCCGAGGTGGGGCCGTCCCTCATCCTGCAGTACTGGCGCACGGGACTGGACCACATCCCCCACGCCCTGGACGACCTGCTGGCACAGATCCGTGACGGAGCGCAGGTCATCTTGTCCCCCGCCTCGCACGTCTATTTCGACATGAAGCACTCCCCCGACGACACCCTCGGCCAAGACTGGGCCGGCCACTTGCCCGTCGAGAAGGTGCGGACGTGGGTCCCCGAGAAGACGCTGCCGATCGACCCGGCGTCCATCCTGGGAGTCGAGGCCGCGATCTGGACGGAGCGCATCCACACCGAGGAGGACCTCAACCGCATGCTGCTGCCCCGACTGGCCGCCTTCGCCGAGGTGGCGAACCGGCCGCGGTGATCACTTCTTAGTGCGTCGGTACCGGCCGAGGAAGTCGTCGCGGAAGCTGTCGAAGTCTCCGGTCTCGATCGAGTGGCGGATGTCGTCCACCAGGCGCACATGGAAGCGCTCGTTGTGGATCGTCATGAGCGTGTAGAGCAGCAACTCGTTGGCCCGCGTCAGGTGATGGAGGTAGGCCCGCGTGTGATGCGTGCAGGTGTAGCAGTCGCACCCGGGCTCCAGCGCTGAGAAATTTCTCTTGCTTGGCAGGGTGTCCACGTTGTAGCACCCGTCGGCGGTGTAGACGCGCCCGTTGCGCGCCGTGCGTGAGGGGTTCACGCAGTCGAAGGTGTCCGCCCCGGTCTCGATCGCGGCGAAGAGGTCCTCCGGCTCCGAGATGCCGAGCAGGTGTCGCGGCTTGTCGTCAGGGAGTTCCTCGTTGACCCAGCGGCAGATGGTGCCCAGGTTCTCCTTCTCCAGGGCGCCTCCGATCCCGAAACCGTCGTAGACCTGTCCGTCCACCTCGGCCTCGGCCAGGTCGCGTGCGGCCTTGCGCCGTAAGTCCTCGAACTGGGCGCCCTGCACCACGCCGAACAACCCCTGGTACGGCTTGTCGGCCCTCTCCTCGGTCAGGCGCCGGTGCTCCCTCAGGCAGCGCAGCGCCCAGGCGTACGTACGGTCCAAGGACGCCTCCTGGTACCCGCGCGTGTTCATCAGGGTCGTGCACTCGTCGAAGGCGAACATGATGTCCGCGCCCAGTTGGTGCTGGATCCGCATCGACACCTCGGGGGTGAAGCGATGCTTGGAGCCGTCCCGGTACGACCGGAAGTTCACCCCGTCGTCGTCGACCAGCGCCAGGCGGTCCTTGCCCTTGGCGATCACGTCGTCGCTGGCCAGCCCAGCCGTGGACATGGCCAGCACCTTCTTGAAGCCCGCCCCTTGGCTGAGCACCTGGAAGCCGCCCGAGTCGGTGAAGGTCGGCCCCTGCCAGCCCATGAAGGCGCCCACGCCACCGGCCTCGTCGACCAGGTCCGCGCCGGGCTGCAGATAGAGGTGGTACGCGTTGGCCAGCACGGCCTGCGCCCCCAGCTCGGCCACGTCGCGCGGCAAGACGGCTTTCACGGTGGCCTGGGTGCCCACCACGATGAACGCGGGGGTACGGATGTCGCCGTGGGGGGTGTGGATCACCCCGGAGCGCCCCAGCCCATTGGGCAGGGAGGCCCCTGGGGTGAACGAGAAGGTCTCCTGCTTGCGATCGGGCGAGGTCATCGTCCTCCTTGTGCGCCGATGGGCGGCGCGTCGTCGTGGGGGGTGGGTCGAGTCTGGGGGGACGGGGCGGTACGGGCCTGGCCCACCTCGGCCAACAGTCGCACCTGCGTGACGGCCACGGCTCCGGCCGTCGAGGTGCGCAGCACCGTGGCGCCCATGAGGTACGTGACGCCGGAGGCCTCTTCGAGCACGCGGACCTCTTCGTCGGTCAACCCGCCCTCGGGGCCGATCACGATCACGACCGTGCCCGTGCTCGGCACCAGGCACTCGCTGATCGGGCGGGTCGCCTTCTCGTGCATGATGATCGCGCAATCGGCGTCGGCCACCAGCCCGGCCACCTCGGGGAGGGTGGCGCACTCACCGATCACGGGGAACCTCAACCGGCGCGACTGCTTGGACGCCTCGCGAGCCGCGTTCCACCACTTGGATCGGGCCTTGTCGCCCCGCTCGCCGGTCCATCGCACCTGGCTGCGGGCCGCCGCCCAGGGGCGTATCTGGTCCACGCCCGCCTCGGTCATGAGGTCGACGGCCAGTTCGGCCCGGTCGGCCTTGGGCAACGCCTGGGCCACGGTCACGTGCAGGCCAGGGGGCGGCGTCGCCAGCACGGAGTCGACCTCCACCTCGATCCTGGTCTTCGACACGCTCGCCACGCGCCCGATCACGCCTCGTCCGCCACCATCGGTGATCGTGACCGTCTCCCCGACCGCCATGCGTCGCACGACCGCCGCGTGATGGGCCTCCGGGCCGGTGACCGCCACGACGTCCCCCGGACAGACCGACGGGTCGAGGTCACAGACGAAGAAGCCGTCGCTCACGAGAAGGCTTCTTTGATCTTGCCGAAGAAACCGGTGTGCGCCTTGCCGTCTTCACCGTGGACGGTGGTGCGGATCGCGGAACTGGAGAACACGGTCGGGGTGATCGGGCCGTCTTCCCCGCGGACCTTGGCCAGGCCCGCCAACAGATCGCGTTGGGCGTCGTCGAGGACCGATGGGGTGGTCACGAAGACCGTGATCACCATGTCGCCGCGTCCACGCCCGCGCAGCTTTGGCACGCCCAGGCCCTTGACCACGACTCGGCTGCCGGTCTGGGTCCCCGCCGACAAGGCGATGGTCACCTCGGACTCGGCGTCGTCCCTGTCCTCTTTCTCGGCGTCCAGTGTGGCGACGATGAGGTCGGCGCCCAGGGCCGCAGCCGTCATCGGCACCTCCAGGGTCGTCTCCAGATCGTCGCCGTGGCGAGTGAACACCGGGTGCTCCGCCACGGCGATCTCGACGAACAGGTCGCCGGCCGGCCCTCCGCCGGTCCCCGCGTCGCCCTGCGACTCCAGACGGATGCGGTTGCCCGTGGTGACACCGGCGGGCACCTTGACCGAGACCTTGCGCTTGGAGCGGACCCGGCCCTCGCCGTAGCAGTCGGCGCAGGGGTGCTCGATGATCGTCCCGTACCCCCGGCACTGACCGCAGGGCGAGGAGGTACGGATGTCGCCGATGAAGGAGCGCTGCACCTGCGTGACTTCGCCACGGCCCTGGCAGGCGCGGCAGGTCACGGGCTTGGTGTCGTCGGCGGCGCCCGACCCACGGCAGGACTCGCAGAGGACGACCGCGTCGATCGACACGGAACGGGTCGCCCCGAAGGCCGCCTCCACCAACGACAGCGTGAGCCTCTCCAGGCGGTCCTGGCCTCGCGCCACTCGCGACCGGGGCCCTCTCGACCCCATGGCGCCGCCGAACATGGCGTCCACGATGGTGGTGAAATCGAAGCCTTGTCCGCCGAAGCCGGAGAAGCCGGGCATCCCGCCCGACATGGGGTCGCCGCCCCGATCGTAGAGGCTGCGCTTCTGGGGATCGGACAGGACCTCGTACGCCTCGCCGATCTGCTTGAACTTCTCCGCCGACGCCGCCTCGCTCGCCACATCGGGGTGGTACTTCATGGCGAGTTTGCGATAAGCCTTCTTGATCTCTTCTTCGGAAGCGTCCCGAGGCACGCCAAGAACAGAATAGTAATCAGTTGTCATATTATCCTTCAGCCAGAATCCGGCTCACATAGCGCGCGACGGCCCGTACGGAGGCCATCGTCGAGGGGTAATCCATACGTGTGGGACCGACCACCCCCAAGCCGGCCCATGCGTCGTCCACGCCGTACCCGGTGGCGACCACCGAGGCGGACGACAAGTTCGCGTGCATGTTCTCTTGGCCGATGCGCACCATGACGTCCGTGGACGCCTCGCCCAGGAGTTTCAGCAGGACCACCTGCTCTTCCAGCGTGTCCAGGACGGGACGGATGGTCGTCTCGAACTCGTCTGAGAACTGTGTGAGGTTGTTGATGCCCGCCACGACGATCTTCGTCGGCTGGTCCGTGGCCAGGATGTCGAGGATGCCGGCCACGATCCCCACGGCCACCCCTCGGGACTCCAGCGGCACGGTGGACGCGAATTCGGCGAGGACTTCGGCGGCGCGTCGCGGCCCGAGCCCGGCCAAGGCCTGGTTGAGGCGGTCGCGCAGAAGATCGAGGGCGATGGGGTCGCTCGATCCCAGATCGACCGATCGTTGAGCGACCTTGCCGGCGGAGTTGACGACGATCAGCAGGCCTCGCGAGTCGTGCAGGGACACGATGTCCACCCGACGCACCACGGAGGCGCCCATGGTCGGATACTGCATGATGGCCACCTGCGAGGTGACCTGGGCCAGGAGCCTCACCGTCCTGGTGACGATGTCGTCGAGGTCCACGGCTCCCGACAGGAACGCGGTGATGGCCCTCTTCTCCACGGCGGTCAGCGGCTTCATGCCCGCGAGGCGGTCGACGAAGAAGCGGTATCCCTTGTCAGTGGGGATTCGCCCCGCCGACGTGTGGGGCTGGGTGATGTACCCCTCGTCCTCCAGAGCGGCCATGTCGTTGCGCACCGTCGCGGAACTGACGTCCAAGTGGTGGCGTTCGACGATGGCGCGAGACCCCACCGGCTCCCGTGAACGGACATAGTCGGTAACAATGGCCCGCAGCACGGCTAGCTTGCGCTCGTCGAGCATCCCTCACCTCCTGGCCTGTCCATCAGGGTCTAGCACTCCCAATCCTTGAGTGCCAGTTTACCGTACCCAGACCCGAGCCGAGCGCACAGAACTGCGGGTGAATGACATGATGGATCGGCGGCGCCTTCGATACCCTGGACCCATGGAATTTCGGCAGCTACGCCCCCACGTCTTCGTCGCATCGCTCGACGAGGGCGACGTCACCGTCACCGTTCTCGTCGGCCAGGACCGGTGTCTGCTCGCGGACACGGGGTCGAGTCCCGCCCTGGGCGCCCAGATCCGCGAGGCGGTGTCCGCCCTCACCGACAAGCCCTTGGAGACTGTCGTGGTCACCCATGGCCATTGGGACCACGCTTTCGGCCTCGCCGCCTTCCAGGACCTCGACACCATCGGGCACGAGAACCTGATCGGCGACCTGCGGTGCGAGGAGAACCTCGCCTGGGCGAAGGGCCACGGCGTCGACATGGCCGCCCTGGCACGCCCGGCCACGGCGATGTCGCTGATCGCCATCCGGGACCTCGGCCGCACGAGCGTCGAGATCGCCCATTTCGGCCCGGGCCACACGCGTTCGGACCTGATCATCGCATCCCCTCAGTTGTCCACGATCATCGTCGGGGACTTGGTCGAGACGGGCCCGCCTCAGTTCGACGAGACCTCCAGCCTGTCCGGCTGGGTGAAATCCCTCGACGCCCTCCACGTCCTCCTGAAAGAGGACACGATCGTGATCCCCGGCCACGGACCGGCCCTGGACTTCTACGACGTGGCCCATTTCCGCGCCGGCTTGGCGGCGATCTGGGATCAGAGCGAATGGGCGTACGCCCAGGGCATACCGGTGGACGCGGTCTTCGGGTCGAATGACCTGGAATGGCCCTGGGACCAGCACACGGCGGTGACGGGCATCGCCCTGGCCTACCAGGAACTCGCAGCCCGGCCCCGACCCGACACCGGGCTCAGGGGGTGCTGATCGACGGCGTGCCGCCATGGTCCGCGACCGATGCCAGTTCCGCGTCATGCTGGCGCACGGGCGAGCGCAGACTGTAGGCGCGCCTGACTTGGTGGGCGACCTCCACCACGAGGGCGCCGCACCCGCCGATGATCAGGGCGAGCGGCCACTGGCCCACGGGAAGGCTGAGGTCGAAGAAGACGCGGGCCGGCTGGAAGAAGAACGCGCAGAAGGCCACACCCACCATGGCCACGATCGTCGCCACCTTCCACCACAGCCAGGGACGGGCCAGCACGCCGAGGAGCCAGAAGTTCACGACGAACAGCACGACCAGAGCGAGGGTGCTGGCTTGGGCCGGGGTCCCTCGCAAGAAGGCGAAGGCCACGAAGGCGGCCATCCCCGCCGCGACGCCTGCGGGGATGGAGAGGGACAAGACCCGGAAGAGGAACCCGGGCACGTACTTCCGCTTGTTGGGGCCCAAGGCCAAGATGGCGGCGGGGATGCCGATGGTCAGCACGGAGTACAAGGTCAGATGCCTGGGCAAGAAGGGGAAGGCGACCCCCAGGATCGCCGTCGAGATCAGCAGGCAGGCAGCCATGACGTTCTTCGAGACGAACAACGAGGCCACCCGCTCGACGTTGCCGATGAGGCGACGCCCCTCGGCCAAGACCATGGGCATGTGGGAGAAACACGAGTCGAGCAGGACGATCTGCGCGACCGCTTTGGTGGCTGGCGCCCCGTTGCCCATGGCGATGCCGATGTCGGCGTCTTTGAGCGCCAGCACGTCGTTGACCCCATCGCCGGTCATGGCCACGGTATGCCCCCTCGACTTCAGGGCGTTGACGATGAGCCTCTTCTTCTCGGGCGTGACACGCCCGAAGACGGTGATGCCCTCGACGATCTCGGCCAGTTCCTCGACGCTGTCGGGGAGGGCACGGGCGTCCACCACCGCTGACGACGAGTCCGATCCGTGAGGCCCTTGGTCGCCCTCGACCGCCAGTCCGACTCGACGCGCCACGGCGGCCACCGTGACGGGGTTGTCGCCGGAGATGACTTTCACCGTGACGTCCTGGCTGGCGAAGTAGGCCAGGGTCTCGGCCGCGTCGGGACGCACAGCCTCGTTCAACTGGACGATGGCGACCGGTGTCACCTGCCCCCAGTCCTGGAGGGCGTCGACTTTGGCGAGGACCACGACGCGCACCCCGTCGGCGGCCAGGGGGGCCACCTCGGCTCGCAGGGCCTCGTCGTGGGGGGCCACGATCTCGGGGGCGCCGAAGATCCATCCCTGCCCGTCGTCGAGAGTGGCGCCCGAGAACTTGCGGGCGGAGGAGAAGGGGACCCGCGCGACGACCTCGTGCGCGGACGGCGGAACGCGCGTGGCGATGGCCAGCGCGGTCGCGTTGGGCACGGGGTCGTGGGCGAAGGCGCCCAGAGCGTCCAACGCCTCGGCTTCCCCATGGCCGTCGAGCACCTGGCAGCGGTCGTAGACGATCTCGCCCTGGGTCAGGGTTCCGGTCTTGTCCACGCAGATGACGTCCACGCGCGCCAGCCCCTCGATGGCCGGAAGCTCCTGGACGAGGGCCTGCTGGCGGGTCAGTTGGAGGGCCGCGAGGAGGAAGGCCAGCGTGGTCAGCAGCACCAAGCCCTCCGGGACCAGGGCCACCAGCCCTCCGGCCGACCTCAAGACGATCGTGCGCCAGTCGGCGACCACCTGGGCCCAACTGCCGTCGGGCAGACCCCGCCATTGGGCGACGAGGGCGACCGGGAACATGACCACCACCACCCAGGTGATCCAGCGCAGCAGACGGTTGGTGGAGGCCTGCACCTCCGAGTACGCCCGGGTGAAGACCTTGGCCTGACGGGAGAGCTTCTGGGCGGTGGCCTCCTCCCCCACGACCGCGGCCCTGAACACCCCCGTCCCGGCGACGACCGCCGTGCCGGAGAAGACCTCGTCGGCCACGGCCTTGTCGACCGCGTCGGACTCGCCGGTCAGATTCGACTCGTCCACCTCCAGGTTGTCCGCGCTCACCAGGGGCCCGTCGGCGGGGACCTGGTCGCCCGGGCGCAGGCACACCAGATCGTCCTGGACGACGGCGCCCACGTCGATGGTGATCCGGTCGCCGTCTCGGATGACGGTGGCCCTGGGTGTGTGCAGGACGGCCAGAGAGTCGAGCTTGTGCTTGGCGTACCACTCCTGCCCGATGCCCAGCACGGAGTTGGCGATCAGGGCGAGCCCGAAGAGCCCGTCGATGTACGACCCGGTGAGCAGCACCAGCACGAACAGGGCGCCGAGCAGAGCGTTGAACCGGGTGAAGACGTTGGCTTTGACGATCTGGGACAAGGAGCGCGAGGTCACGGAGACGACGGCGTTGGTCCGGCCCTGCTCGACGCGCACGGCCACCTCGCCACTGGTCAGTCCGGTCATCGTGTCAGGGGGTGTCGGGTCCACGTCACCGATCCTAGGCGACGCCGACCGCACGTGCCACACTCCGCACCCCTGAGAGGTCCCCCATCTGGGCCGGACGGGCCTCAGGGGCGCAGGGTCGCTTTCCAGGGACGTTGCTTGCTCGTCAGGCGGACGGCTTCGAGGGACACGCCCAAGGCCGTCAGGAAGATCGCCATGCGGACGTTGACGCCGTTGTCGGTCTGATGGAAGATCGCCAGACCCGGGAGGTCGTCCACGTCGCCGGACAGGTCGTACGCGTCGGGACGGGAGTCACGGGGAAGGGGGTGCATCAAGATCGCGCCGAGATTGTCGGCCTCGGCGAGCATGGACCAGTTGAGCAGGTCGCCGCGGGCGTCGGCCTGGGACATCTCATCGGTCATGCGCTCGCGCTGCACACGGGTGGCGTAGATCACGTCGGCGCCGCGGACGGCGTCCACGACCGTGTCCATGACCTGCACCGTGTGGCGCCGCGCGGTCACGTACTGTTCGACTTCCAGCGGCAAGCGCAGGCCGGGCGGGGAGAACAGGGTGAAGGTCACGTCGTCGTGCAGGCTCATGAGCTTCATCAGGGAGTGGACTGTGCGCCCGTACTTGAGGTCGCCGAGGATGGCGATCCGACATCCGTCGACCTCTTTGCCGCGCGCGGCCAGTTCTTTGCCCAAGGTGTACACGTCGAGCAGCGCCTGCGAGGGATGCTCCCCCGCGCCGTCCCCCGCGTTGATCACGGGCACCATCGCGGCCGCGGCGAATCTCGCCACCGAGCCCTCGTCGGGATGACGCACCACCAGCACATCCGAGTATCCCGACACCACGCGCGAGGTGTCGGCGATCGACTCCCCTTTCGCCATGGACGAGAAGGTGAACCCCGTCGTGGTCGTCACTTCGCCCCCGAGGCGCTGGAAGGCGGACTCGAAGCTCAGGCGCGTGCGTGTGCTGGGCTCGAAGAAGAGGGAGCACAGCATGGCCCCGTCCAGCACGGTGCACACCGCTTCCCTCTTGGCGATGGGATCGACGGCGTCGGCCAGGTCGAACAGGGTCCGCAGGTTCTCACGATCGAATTGAGAAACGGACAGTAGGTGTCGACCCTGCTCGAACAGGGGAAGATCGGTGGTCATGTGCGCTCCTTGTCCCATGCGACCCACTCTAGCGTGCCGTCGGTTCGTCACGGCCAGGTCGGACAGCCAGGTCGGACGAGGCCCGGCGTGCCACGGGCGCGGCGCACGCGGGGAGGGCGCCGCTCAGGCAACCGTCACAGAACCGCTCAGGCCGCCGTCACGGATCGGCGCTTGTTGAACAGGTCGAAAGCCACGGCCGCCGTCAGGATCAACCCCTTCACCACGGGTTGCACGCCCTGGGAGACGCCCATCAGTTGCATGCCGTTCGAGATGACCGCCATGATCAACCCGCCGATCACGGCGCCCGCGATCCGTCCGATCCCGCCGGTGGTCGAGGCGCCGCCGATGAAACAGGCCGCGATGGCGTCCAACTCGAAGCCGGTGCCTGCCGCGGGCTGGGCGCCGTTCATGCGGGCGGAGAAGACAACGCCGCCGACGGCCGACAAGAACCCCATGTTGACGAAGGTCCAGAAGGTCACCCATTTGACCTTGACCCCGGACAGTTCGGCGGCCCAACGATTGCCGCCGATGGCGTAGATGTCGCGGCCGAAGGCCGTCCTGCCCATGACCATGGAATAGACCATGATGAGCACCGCGAGCAGGATGAGGATGAACGGCAGGCCGCGGTTGTGGCTGATGCGCCAGGCGAAGGCCATGGCCACGGCGGCGACGACGACCAGTTTGGCGACGAAGAACGGCGTCGGGGCGACGGCTTGGCGGTAAGCGATCTGCCCCATCCGAGCACGCCACTGCGACCCGGCGTACCCGACGACGGCGATGGCGAAGACGACCAGCGTGAAGATGTCGTACCCCGGCCCGCCCAGGACACCGTTGATGAACCCGTTGGCGATGTTGTAGTAGGTCCCGCCGAAGGGCGACAGGGACTTGTAGTCCAAGATGAGCTGGGCCAGGCCACGGAAGACGAGCATGCCGCCGAGGGAGACGATGAAGCCGGGGATGCCCACGACGGCCACCCAGAATCCCTGCCAGGCGCCCACCACCAGGCCCACCGCGATGGCCGCGAGCACGCCCATCCACCACGGCGCTCCTCCCCGCACGACGACGACCGCCGCAACCGCGCCGGTCAGCGCCACGACGGAGCCCACCGACAAGTCGATCTGCGCCAGGACGATGACCATCAACATGCCCAGGGCCAGGATGAGGACGTAGGCGAACTGCAGGACCAGGTTGGTCAGGTTGGCGGGGCTGAGGAACTTCGGCTGCAAGATGGAGAAGACGACGACCACCACGACGAACGCCAGCAGGATCCCGTTCTTGCGGGCGTTGTCGAGCAGGTAGCGCCCGAAACCGCCGGGGAGGCTCGCGCGGGCGCCGGGGCTGGAGGGTGGAGAGTCGGGGGCGTGGAGGATGGCCGTGCGCGTGTCCGAAGTGCTCATTCGAAGGTGTCCTTTTCTCTGGTCATGAGTTCCATCAGCGTCTCGGCGGTGGCGGTCCTCGCGTCCACCTCGCCGGTGATGACGCCGGCGCTGAGGGTGTAGATGCGGTCGGAGATGCCCATGACTTCAGGCAGTTCCGACGAGATGACGACGACCGCCTTGCCCTGGGCGACCATCTCGTTGATCAGGGTGTAGATCTCGTACTTGGCGCCGACGTCGATCCCCCGCGTGGGCTCGTCGAGGATGAGCACGTCGGGGTCGGTGTACAGCCACTTGCCGAGGACCACCTTCTGCTGGTTGCCGCCGCTGAGTTTGGCGACCCCGGCCAGAACCGTGGGGGTCTTGATGGCGAGCGCCGAGCGGTAGCCTTCGGCGACGCGGATCTCCTCGTTGTCATCCACCCATCCCAGCATCGGTCCGGTCAGTTTCCTCAGCCCGGCGGCGGTGATGTTGGTCTTGACGTCCGTCAAGAGGTTGAGGCCGTACCGTTTGCGATCCTCGCTGACGTAGGCCAGTCCGTTGTCGATGGCGTCGGCCACGCTGCTCAGGCGGACCTGCCCGCCGTGCAGGAAGACCCGTCCGGAGATGTTCGCGCCGTACGACATGCCGAACAGGCTCATCGCCAACTCGGTGCGCCCCGCCCCCATCAGCCCGGCGATGCCGACCACCTCCCCGGCATGGACGGTGAAGCTGGCCGAGCGGATCATCACACGCCCGGGCTGGGTGGGGTGGCACACGGTCCAGTCCTCGACACGCAGGACCTCGGGGCCCACATCGCGCTCGCGCTCCGGGTAGCGGTGGGACAGGTCCCGGCCCACCATGGCCTTGATCAGCCTCTCCTGGGTGGCGTCGCTCCCGTCCAGGGATTCGATGGTACGCCCGTCGCGGATGACGGTGATGGCGTCCGCGATCTCGATCAACTCGTTGAGCTTGTGGGAGATCATGATGCAGGTGATGCCCTGGTCCCTCAGCGACCGCAGCAGGCCGAGGAGATGCTCGGAGTCGGTGTCGTTCAGGGCGGCCGTGGGCTCGTCGAGGATGAGGAGGCGGACGTCTTTGGACAACGCCTTGGCGATCTCGACGAGTTGTTGCTTGCCCACTCCGATGGCGCCGACGGGGGTCGTCGGGTTCTCGTCCAGGCCCACGGCGGCCATGAGCGCCGCCGCGTCGGCGTTGGTCCTCCCCCAGTCGATCAGGCCGAGCCGGGAGCGCCGCTCGTTGCCGAGGAAGATGTTCTCGGCGATGGACAGGTACGGGCTCAGCGCCAGTTCCTGGTGGATGATGACGATCCCGAGGGCCTCGGAGTCGTTGATGGAGCCGAACACGGCCTCTCGTCCGTCATACAGGATCTGACCGGAGTAGGTCCCGTGGGGGTAGACGCCGGACAGCACCTTCATCAAGGTGGATTTCCCGGCGCCGTTCTCCCCGCATATCGCATGGATCTGACCGCGTCGGACCGTCAGCGTCACATCGTCGAGGGCGACGACCCCGGGGAATGTCTTGACGATGGAGACCATCTCCAAGATCGTGTCGGTCATGGGCTCTAGTTCCTTCCATGCGGGAGGGCGCCGACGAGGAGCGGCGACGATGAGGCGGGAGGGACGGGGGAGGCGGGTGGACGCCTCCCCCGCGTGGGATCACTGTCCGGCGTCGACCTGGGCTTGGGTGTAGTACCCGGAGGAGATCAGCAACGACGCGATGTCGTCCTTGTTGACGGTGTCCACGCCGAGGAGCATCGCCGGGACGGTCTTCACCCCGTTCTCGTACGTGGTCGTGTCATTGGCGACGGGCTTGTTCCCCTGCAGGAACGCCGAGGCGGCCACGACCGCCTGGTCGGCGAGCTTGCGCGTGTCCTTGAAGATGGTGGAGAACTGCACCGAGTCGTTGATCAGCTTCACCGAGGCGATCTCGGCGTCCTGTCCGGTGACGACCGGCAACCCCTCGGCCAGGGTCGGCCCCAGGCCCACTCCTTGCAGGGCGGTGATGACGCCACGGCTGATGCCGTCGAAGGGCGAGAGGACCCCCGCCAGCCCCGTGCCGTCCCCGCCATAGGTCGAGGCCAGGATGTTCTCCATGCGGGTCTGGGCCGTGGCCTGTTCCCACCTCAGGATGGCGCACTGGGCGAAGGCGGTCTGGCCCGATCCGACCCGCAGGGCGCCGGAGTCGAGGAAGGGCTTCAGCGTGTCCATCGCGCCATTGAAGAAGAAGCTCGCGTTGTTGTCATCTGACGAGCCGGCGAACAGTTCGATGTCGAGCGGTCCAGCCGGGGGGTCGACGACGGGCACGCCCTTCGCGTCGGTGAGCCCCAACCCGTACAGGAGGGAGGTGGCCTGGGCCACGCCCACCTTGTAGTTGTCGAAGGTGACGTAGAAGTTCACATGGGGAGAGTCCCGGATCAGCCGGTCGTACGCGATGACCGTGATCCCCGCGTCGGCGGCTGCCTGCAACTGGCTGGTCAACGCCGTGCCGTCGATGGAGGCGATGATGAGGACCTTGTCGCCCTTGGTGATCATCTGGTCGATCTGCTGGGTCTGGGTGGGAATGTCGTCGTTGGCGAACTGGAGGTCCACCTTGTACCCGAGGGCTTCCAGCCCCGCCTTGACGGCGCTCCCGTCGGCGATCCACCGCTGCGAGGCCTGCGAGGGCATCGCCACACCGATGGTGGTCTCGACCTGGGTAGACGGGTTCGCGCCTCCGCCGGCCCCGCCGCCTGCGCACCCCGCCAACGTGCACGCCAACAGGCCCGCCAGGCCCGCTGCGATCATCTGTGTCTTCATGTGATTCCTCTCCGGGCCGGCCGTCCTCGGCCTGACCCCTGCCGGTGTCAAGAAACCCGGCGCCACCATCGACGCCGACGGGACGAATCCGTGGCTGCGAACTCTCCGCGGATTTCATGTTAGCGCTCACACTTTTGTTAGATCAAGGCTTTTCCCTTATCAATCGGATATTTTCACAATGTTGCGAGAATGATGATGCTAATGTTTGTGAGCGCACACACGAGCAAGACAATCAGCCCCCTCACGTCTTATGCTTGGAACTATGGAGATTTCACGTACCCCTCCCACGATGGCTGACGTCGCCGCGGCTGCCCACGTCTCCCAGCAGACGGTGTCCCGGGTGCTCAACAACCACGCCAGCGTGTCCGACGAGACCAGACGGTGCGTGCTCGCGGCCGTGGCGGGGTTGGGGTACCGCCCGAACCTGGCGGCCCGTGCTCTCGCGACGGGCGCCAGCCGGGTCATCGGGGTGCTCGTGCCGGGCGGGGCCTCCCCCGACCCGTCGGGCGTCCTGCTCGCCATCGAAGAGACGGCCCGTGAGCGCGGTCACGGGGTCTCGCTGGCCTTCCTGCCGACCGAGGGGGCCGATGCGACCGCCGCCGCCGTGGCCCATGTCATCGACCACGGCGTCGACGCGATCATCGCCCAGGCGCGGACCCAAGCGGGGGTGGACGCCATCATGTCCGCCTGCGCGGGGATCCCCACCGTCTTGATGGGACCCGGCCTGGTCCCTGACGCCGTGTCGAGCGTCGACATCGACCACGCCGAGGGGGTCCGCGCGGCCATGACTCTGCTCAAAGGACTGGGGCACACCCGTATCGCCCATGTCCGCGGCCCCGCCGGAGACCTCGCCGCCCATGCCCGTGCCGCCGCCTGGCGTGAGGCTCTGCCCGAATCCCGCAGACATGCCGAATGGGAAGCCGTCGGGGACTGGTCCGCCGCGTCGGGCTATCAAGCCGCGATGTCCTTCTTGGCCCTGCGCACCCCGCCGACCGCCATCGTCGCCGCTGACGACCGGATGGCCATCGGAGTCCTGCGCGCCCTGCACGAGCGGGGACTGGTGGTCCCCCGTGACATGTCGGTCGTCGGCTTCGACGACAGGGAGGGGGTCGACTGCTCGATCCCTCCGCTGACCACGATCCGGCGACCCTGGCGTCAGCTCGGCCAGGCCGCCGTCGAGGCTGCCGTGGACCTGATCGCCCACGTTCCGCCCCGCCACGAGAGGATCCTCCCCGAGATGGTCGTACGCTCCTCCACGGCCACACCTGGCTGAGGCGGGCGCTTCAGTCCTGACGGTCGATGAAGGCCGCCATGGCCGGGACGGTGAAAGCGACCCAGCCGTGTTGTGGGGCGTATATCATGCCCTTGGCAATGAGAGTGGCCCTTAGTGGACCCAGTGTCGAGGCCTTCTTGCCCAAACGTTCCGCGATCCAGCCAGCGGAGCTGGGCCCTTCCCCATCGACAGCCATGGCCCTCAGGTAGTCTCGTTGGGCCACGGTCGCCCGATCCCAGCGGATGCGGAAGAAGCCCGTGTCGAGGGCCAGGGTTCCCTGTGCGATCCCCACACGGGCGTCGGAGTCGCTGATGGGCGACGCCTGCGCAGCGTTCCACGAGTCTTGCCCATACTCCTGCAGGAAGTACGGATACCCGCCCGCCGCATCAGTGACGCGACACAGCGCCTTCTCGCTCCACGAGACTCCCGACGCGGACGCGGGTCCCGTGAGGACCTCACGGGCTTGGGTGGTGGTCAACGTGCCGAGAGCGTGGAAAGTGAACAGTCGTTCAGCATAGGATTTCGCTTCAGAGAGTTGTCGAGGCACGTTGGGCAACCCGGCCAAGGCGACCAGGAGGGGTTCCTGGCGCTGGTTGGCGGCATGGACGAGGGCGCACAATGTGGCGAGTTCCTCGGTCGACATATCCTGCGACTCGTCGATCAAGACAGCTACTCCTGTGCCCCTCTCCTGGCCGACGTGGGCGAGGTCCATCAATAACCGCCCCAGATCGGTCTCCAAAGAGCCGGTGTCGGCACCGCCTCCATCGACTCCCGACAGGTCCAGACCGAAATGCCACACCCCCGTGGAGTCGTAGGACGCCTTGAAGCTGAGAGCGGTCTTCACAGCCTTGAGGATCCGGGCGCCCACGCCAGGACGGGCGATGTCGAGGAGCAACCCGTGCATAGACTCGCCAATCGGTTCGCGGATGGACACCCCGCGACGCGCCTCGGCTTGGACGACGACCCATCCCTGCCGTTGAGCCATGAGGGCGAGTTGGGTCAGCAGAACCGTCTTGCCCACCCCGCGCAGACCATAGAGAACCATGGACTGAGCGTCACGACCAGACTGCATCCGATCGAGGGCGACGTCCCATGCCTCTATCTGGGCGTCACGTCCGATCAGTTCTACTGGGCGGCGTCCCGCTCCAGGGGAATATGGGTTGTCTCGTGGGTCCATCTCTCCTGCCCTTTCCTAGGGAAATATCTTCACATCGACACCGCCAGGCAGAAATATCTGCCGTAAAACGGAAACATACTAAAATAGTATACTCACTGATTTTGTCACATATTTCCCTATATTCAGCTCATATGGCCGAGAATTCCCAATATTTCGCTAAAGTTCCGTCTCTTCCCCAGCTCTCTAGAGATCGTCGGGTTGGACGAAGTCGATCAGGCGCTCCACTTCCGTGACGAAGGGGCGGTCGAGGTCCTCCCACGACTTCACGGAGGCCAGGATCCGCCGCCAGGCCCGGCCCAGGTCCTCTTTCGTACGGTAGTCCCACCCCAGACCGGCGCAGATCCCACGCTTCCAGTCCGTGCCGCGCGGCACCTCGGGCCAGACGGAGCGGCCCAGGGCGGAGGGACGCACCGCCTGCCAGATGTCGACGTACCGGTGGCCCGTGATCAGCACGTGATCAGCCGAGGGGCCTTCCATGACCTCGGTGACGATACGGGTCTCCTTGGTGCCATGGATCAGATGGTCCACGAGCACTCCCAGCCGCCTCGTCGGGTCGGGGTCGAACTGGGCCACCTTCTCGACGAGGTGGTCGACGCCGCCCAGCGGCTCGACCACGACGCCGAGGTAGCGCAGGTCGTCCCCCCACACCTTCTCGATCAGTTCCGCGTCGTGGGTCCCCTCGACCCAGATCCGCGACCCCCGGGCGGTCTTGGCCGGGTGCGGGTCGGCGCGCAGGGAGCCGGACGCGGTGTGCGTCGGCGACTGGACAGCCCGTGCCGGGACCTTGGCGTCGACCGGCTTGCCGTCCAGGAGGAACCCAGGCCCGAGGGGGAAACTGCGGCGCTTGCCGTGGCGGTCCTCCAGGACCACCAGCCCGTTCTCCCACATCGTCACCGCCCCGCAGAAGCCGCTGGCCGGGTCTTCCAACACCATGCCGACCTCGATGCGGATTTCTGTGGTGACCGGCTTGCCGGCCTTCCTCCACCCGGGGGCGAGGACGTCAGTGGAGTATCGATCAGTCACGCAGACGAGGATAGCGGCTCGCACACGGCGAGCATCGCCGCCTCGCTGATCGCCGAGGCATGCCCGGTCCTCGCTGGCGCGTCTACCGCCCTAGGGCGTGAAATCCATCCTCTTGCGAGACAAGGTTGACACCAAGACAACTCTCGCAGCCGCGGACCCCTAGGCGGTTATATGTCAGGCCCTCTACTAGAGTGCGAGAAAGTCCCCTACATCCCCGATATGGTATCGCAGGCAGTGCATGGCACGGGCGGATACAAGCGCGGTCTCACACCAATCAAGCAACATGCCTAATCGAATGCCACAGTGATTGGGAGCCATCTAGCACACCACCCCAGGCATTGACAGGCCAGCACACCACAGCATCCATTCAGGATTCAGACTTGACCCGTGATTACCACATGAGACGGATAATAGGCCGTGTACAGAAACCTTCGCCCACGAGTACGAAGATTCCCACTCAGGCCATTCGAAGGGCGGCCAGCGGTGATTGTCGTGCAGCCTGAGTCGCGGGATACATTCCAGATATCATTCCAACCAACACGGCAATAATGGGAGCTCCGCACACTAGCCCGAGTGGAATGAGGTCAAGTCCCGTCATGTGGTGTAGTTTCAGGCGGCGATGGGGAGTGGTGTGGTGATCGGCTGGGCGGGCTGGGTGGTGTCGGTGGTGAGGGTGTGGATGAGTCGGCGCATGGAGATTTCTGA
>Ga0123357_10000060_pt1 | contig 86303 bp, 79 predicted proteins | sample TergutEmb28metaG_FD_89873 | JGI IMG/M metagenome (GOLD analysis project Ga0123357, IMG submission 89873) | Embiratermes neotenicus P4 segment gut microbial communities from Petit-Saut dam, French Guiana - Emb289 P4 | ecosystem: Host-associated > Arthropoda: Insects > Digestive system > Gut ...
CCGGTCGATCTGGCAACCGGCGTCCTGGGCGCCGCCCGGTCAGTTGGCCAATGGGGCGAGATAGCGCTGTATGACAACGACCCGTCGGCAGCGATCGCCGGTGTGACGGTACCCGGTTGGGCTGGCATCAGGCGGGCTGTCGAGGCGGCGGCCAGCGAACTGCGTTTCTTCCGGCTGATGACCTTCCGGGTCGTCGTGACAGCGGATGGTTTCGTGCTGACCGGCGCCAGTTCGTCCGCCGACACCACGACGATGCAGTTGTGGGGCGGCCTGGCCGATTCCACCTTGGGACGGCTGTTGGGAGCCGGATCATGAACACCACCTTCAGAGCACATCTCCGCCAATGGCTCAGGCCGGTCAGGCGTCCGTGGCGCAAGGCGATGAGGCTGCACCGGGAGGGCGAGCTGTGGCCCCTGCTCACCGGCATGACAGCCCGGCGATTGCGGCTCGTGTTCACCCCGCCGAAGACGGTCCAGGTTTTGGACGGCAACCCGGTCCTGACGGTTGCCCAGTGCTGCCAGCTACTGCGGATCGCCGTGCCGGATGAGTACCGCGCGGAGAGGCGTTTGTCCGTTGACCAAACCGATCTGCTGAACGACGTCGACAACCGTGTGTCGGTGGTGATGTCAATGAGGTCGGTCAGGGACCGCCACCACACCTACTCGCTGGACAATGAGGCCGTCTTCAAGCCGAACCGCCGTGATGCCAAGTCATTCAAACGGTGGTACGACGCGATGCCGGGACAGCACAGCGACGTGCAGTTGCTCAGATGGTATGCCCGGTACAAGTATGGCTTCGCACCCGCCGGATTCTCCGCCGAGAACTACATCACGCTGCGGCTGTATGACACGACGCTGCCGCAAGCGCAAGCGCTGTTCGTGACCACCCGGCAGGCATTTCATTTCACGGCCTACCGTGATAAAGCGGCCATCAAGTACTTCAACAACAAGGCGCTGTTCCTGAGCACTTTCGGGGCCTTCGTCCACCGCGACTGGCTGGACATGCGCCAAGCGGGTCTGGACGAGTTCCTGGCCTTCTGCCAGCGCCATCACGAGTTCGTCCGCAAACCACTCAACCAGTCGCAAGGTCTCGGCATCGAAGTCATCGTCACACCGGAGTCTCCCCGGGACCGGGTGCGCCTGTACCGGGCACTTGTACGCGGGCGCGTGCTAGCCGAACAGGTGATACACCAGCACCCCGCTCTCGCACTGGTCAACGAATCGTCGCTCAACACGGTGCGGGTGCACACGGTGCGCCGGCCGACTGGTGACATCGACGTCGTCGTGGCCTACGTCAGGTTCGGACGCGGTGGCAGCCCGGTCGACAACTTCCACTCCCAGGGCGTGGCGGCGCTGATCGACGTCGCCACCGGTGTCACCACGACAGGAGCCAGCAACCTGCGGGGTGACTACTTCGAGCGCCACCCGGAATCGGGCGTCGAGTTGATCGGCTTCCAGGTCCCCTGCTGGGACAAGGTACGGTCCATGGCCACCGCTGCCGCCGCGGTGATACCGCAGATGCACCAGGTCGGCTGGGACATCGCTGTGACCGACGAAGGCGAAGCCGAGATGGTCGAAGGCAACTCCTTCCCATCGCTATCAACCACACTGCAGATACTGGACTGTTTCCGTGGCAACATCAAGCCGCTATACGAGAAGTACTTCGACGAGTTCGACAACTGGGCAGCTACATCACGGCAGGGATGATTTGATGGCCGCCTCCAGCGGTGGGCGCAGGGTATTGGCGAAGGTTCTGGTGAGGTGCTGCCAGTCGAAGTAGACGATGATACCGCCGATGACCGAGTAGCACGTCTTGGCGTCGCAGTAAGCATCTGAAAAGTCAGCCGTCGTCACTTCCGGGTGCTTGCTCTGCTTGGCCGCCGTGTACTGCGGGTCGGGCACCAGTCGCTTGGACCGTGGCCCGTCACAAGCCGACAGGTTCTTCAGGTGGCTGGCGACGCAGTCGGGTGCGGTGGTATTACGGGACATCTGTGGCACGTCCCGTATGACAAGCACATGGATGCCGGCGGCGACCAGCTGGTCGAATACCTGGCCATACAGCGGTACCAGATTGCTGCCTGGCGCCCGCGACGACATGATCACCAATTGCGTGTGGTGGGCCTTCATATCCCGGATGGCATTCTGCGTCCAATCCAGGCATCCCTGCACCACGGCAGGCACGGTGAACAGCCCGGTGTTTTTGGTCGTCGGGAAGCAGTTGCTGGCCAAGTAGGTGCGCAGGCTCCAGCCATTGGCCTCGACGATCGCCTTCAGCGGATCCCAGTACGGGTTGGCATGCGAGTTGCCGAAGAGCGCGATCTGGGTGTCGGACGACTTCGGGCCAGCGGTGCAGATGGGGAACTTCTCAGGAAACGCCGCCAGCCAGCGGCAGCCATTGCCGTAAGCAGAACTCTTGTCGTTTTGGGCCTTGAGCGGTGTCAGCAACAGCTTCGTGCCGTGGACGTCCAAACCCTGGCAAACGGAGTTTAGCAGCATATCCGCGCCGATGCAATCATTCGGACCCGTGGTGGTCGTCTGCGTAGGCTCCGACGACGAGTCGGTGTTGGTTGGCTCCACCGGGGTGGTCTCCGTATCGGTGCCGACGGGTGACTCGGTGTCTATGATGACGGGTTGGTTCATCGACCACTGCGCCATTGCGACAGCACCGGCGCCTGAACCAGCCGCCACCACCATGCCGATGAGCAAGAAGATGAACGTCCGGCGCAGCGGGACGCCCAGTGGGTGTGAGCCACGGAACTTATCCTCGATGAACAGTTTGGACGCCCATGAAAGCATGAGCACGCCGGCGATAGCCGCCAGCTTCACCGGCCAGTGCAATGTGTGCCCCAAAGCCCATGGCAGTATCACGACGACCGGCCAGTGCCACAGGTACACCGAGTACGAGATATCGCCCATCCACTGGAAGGGGCGCCATTTGAGCACGCGGTCGAACGAGACACGGTAATCGGCCGGCCCGACGCCGATGATCAGCGCGGCACCAGCCACGGGGATTGCTGCGACCCAGCCGGGGAAGGCCTCACCAGTCAGCACGAGTGCCGACCAGACGATCATGGCGGCGCCGACGGCGACCAGCGAGACCTGCACCACCGGACGTCCGGCAAACCATCGCTCAAGAGCCGGGTAACCAACCGCGATAGCACCACCCGCGGCCAACTCCCACATGCGCGTCGTGGTGACGAAGTAGGCGGCGGAAGGGTTGGCGGCCGTGTAATACACCGACCAGGCGAACGACGCCAGCACCACGAGCCCGACACCGACACCGACAGCTGGCCGCACGTCCCGCTTTCTGTGGACGGCGATCAGACCGGCCACCAGCACGAGCAGCGGCCAGACGAGGTAGAACTGCTCTTCGACGGACAACGACCAGTAGTGCTGGAAGGCCGTGGCGGGTGTGGACGCCGCCAGGTAGTCGACAGCCAGTCTGGCCAAATCCCAGTTGGCAACGTAAGCCGACGCCGCTATGGCAGCGCTACCGTTGGCCTGCCACTGGGTGTCTGGCCCGAACACCATCACGGCCGCCATCACGACGACGATCACCGTGAAGGCGGCAGGCAGCAGCCGTCTCACGCGCCTGCCCCAGAACGCCACCATGTCGGCGAAGCGTTGCGGCGGATGCCTCAGCAGATGGGCAGTCATCAGGAAACCCGAGATGACAAAGAAAACATCGACCCCGACGAACCCGCCACGAACCCGGGCCGGCCAGAAATGGTACAAAACCACCAGTCCGACGGCCAACGCCCTCATCCACTGGATATCGACACGCGTCCCACTGGACCGGACCACGGGTGGGACGGTCGCCGGGACCACGGGTGGGACGGTCGCCGGTATATCCACCTGGTCTGTGTCCTGGACGTCCGTCTGGACTGTCGGGACGTCCGTCTGACCGGTCTCCTCGAAATCGGGATTGCCGGTCTCTTCGATACCCGGCTGATCAGTCACTTCACGCTCCTACGCATGGCACAAAACAGTACACTATCGCCACCATCCAGCGGTGTGTGGTCCACCGGCGCCTGGCATGATTCACAGCCGTTTTGCGGGGAGCGTGCTGTATTGTCGTGCTGTAACATGTTTACCCAACGGCCGGGCAGGGGCGGCTGCTGGGCGGCGGCTCTCCTGGAGTGTGGCTGGACGATGGGACGGCAGATGAAGTATGTCATCATGGCAGACGGCGAAGGGTCGCGCTGGCATGCACAAGATGGCATACCCAAGCACTTGATGGACGTCGGGGGTGTGACCCTGCTCGCCCGCACGGTCGGCCAACTGCAAGAGCTTGGCGCCGCTGCCGAAAACATCGTCATCACATCGCACGACCCGCGATATGCCATACCGGGCGCCACTCTCCACGTCCCACTGAACAACCACCGAGAGATCGACCGGTTCACCAGGGAGCTCATCGAGGACGATATGTGCTTCCTGTACGGCGACACGTATTACTCGCGTCCCACCATGGCGTCTATCGTGAAAACTCCAGCCGACGGGGTGCTTTTCACGGGGTCTCATTTGAGAATCGTCGCAATCAAGATCGGATCGGCGGAGCAGTTCCGGCGGGGCTTGGCTCTGGTCGAAGAGGCAATTGGCGACGGACGGCTGGCAGACGGGAAGGGCTGGCAGGTGTATCGGGCGCTGCATGGCATACCCTTTGGCGCACGGGAGATCAGGGGCGATTTCTCATGGGCAGACGATCTGACGCGCGATATCAACACCTGGGCCGATTATCGTCACCTGCTGGCAGCCATTGGCCCAGGGCAAAGCTCCCCCGCAACGCCATGATGTGTCACGATTGATGTATGCCTTTTGGACGCATCCCTGTTCGCGACGTCAGCCCCCGCCTCGAGGGCGGCTACCCGGCCAAGGCCGTGTTGGGCGAATCGGCTCCCATCACCGCCACCGTCTTCCGCGAGGGGCACGACGCCGTTGGCGCCGCGGTGGTGCTGACGCGACCGGATGGCAGCCAAATCTCGTGCGACATGTCCCAGATCGAGCCGTGGGGCCTGGACATCTGGCAGGCCTGGGTGAGCTTCGACCAGTTGGGTGATTGGACGTTCCACATCGAGGCGTATGACGACCGCTGGGCCACCTGGCGCCACAATGCCGCCATCAAGGTGGCCGTCGGCCAGGACGTGGAGTTGATGGCCCTTGAGGCTCGCGAACTGTTCGCCGAGACCAGAGCGGCGGCCCGGGGTTCCCGCGTCAAGGGCTTGACGGCAGCGCTGCGGGCAGCCGATACCGCCTGTAATACACCAGAAGGTTTGCTCGGGCTCACCACGGACGCCGACCTCGACGCCCACATGCGGCGCTGGTGCCCGCGCCGTCTGGCCACCCCCACCGGGGAACTGCCGATCCGCGTCGACCGGCCACTGGCCCAATTCGCCAGCTGGTACGAGTTCTTCCCCCGCTCGCCCGGCGCGCACGTCGATCCCAAAACCGGCCGCTGGGTGTCTGGGACGTTCGACGACTGCCACCGGCTGCTGGAGCGCATCACCGCCATGGGGTTCGACGTCGTCTACCTGCCGCCCGTCCACCCCGTCGGCACAACCCTGCGCAAAGGCCGCAACAACACGCTGGACGCCGCGCCGGACGACCCCGGTTCGCCCTGGGCCATCGGTTCGGCGGACGGGGGGCACGACGCCGTCCACCCCGACCTCGGCGGACTGCCCGGCTTCAAACGTTTCGTCGCTAAAGCGCACTCGCTGGGCCTTGAGGTGGCGCTGGACTTCGCGCTGCAGGCATCGCCCGACCACCCGTGGCTGCGCGACCATCCCGAGTGGTTCACCACCAGGCTGGACGGCACCATCGCCTACGCCGAGAACCCGCCGAAGAAGTATCAGGACATCTATCCGATCAACTTCGACAACGACCCAGAGGGCATCCGCGCCGAATGCCTGCGCCTGCTGGAGTTCTGGATCGGCTTGGGGGTGACGATCTTCCGCGTCGACAACCCGCACACCAAGCCGATTGACTTCTGGGCGTGGTTGCTCGGCGCCGTCCACCAAGCCCACCCAGAGGTGATCTTCTTCGCCGAGGCGTTCACCCGCCCGGCCATGTTGCAATCCTTGGCGACGGTCGGCTTCGACATGTCGTACACGTATTACACCTGGCGCACCACCAAGTGGGAGCTCGGCGAGTACCTCATGGAGGTGGCACACGAGACAGATTGGGCGATGCGTCCCAATTTCTTCGTCAACACCCCGGATATCAACCCGCTGCAGGTGCGCAGCGGTTTGGAGGCCGCCTTCGCGATCCGCCTGATCCTGGCCGCGACGATGAGCCCCGCCTGGGGCATGTATTCGGGCTTCGAGTTGCTGGAATACGAGCCGCTGCACGAGGGCGGCGAGGAATACCTGGACTCCGAGAAGTACCAGTACCGGCCCCGCGATTTCGCATCCGAACCGAATCTCGACCTGCTGATCGGGCGTCTGAACCAGTTGCGGCGTCTGCACCCAGCCCTGCAGCGCCTGCGCACCGCCCACGTGCACGACACGTCGGACGACGAGGTGCTCGCCTTCTCGAAGACGGATGGGGACGACCGCGTCCTGATCGTCGTCAGCCTCGACGCCGAAAACTCGCGCACCAGCGACGTCCGCCTCGACCTGGAGGCCCTCCGCCTGCCGTCCGGGCAACCGGTGCGCTGGCACGACGAGCTGACCGGCGCGGACTTCACTTGGGAGGACGCCCGGGGCACCGTCGTCCTCAATCCGGCCCAGCCGGCCCACATCCTGACGCTCCGGATGGGATAAAACCGCGAGAAACCGCGGAACGGGTGCTTCATCGGGTCCATTCACTCACGAGATCGGACTTTTCGTCCATCTCTGACGATCCAGGTGGACTAAAACCCAGATCTCGTCACAGCCGAGTCGGTTTCCTGCGGCCAAAAGCGCCATATCTCCCCCGTATCGCTCGCGCCCCGCGGGTTAACCAGGTTTGGCATCATATGGCACAATCGGGGTATGGCGCATGACATGCTCGGCGGGCTGACCGGCCTGGATCTCGAAGGTTTCCATAACGGCGGCGACACCGAGTGCTGGCGAAGGCTCGGCAGCCACGTCGTCACCCTCCCGGACGACGAACGCGGGCCACTCACGGGAACCCGTTTCGCAGTGTGGGCGCCCAACGCCCGCCGCGTGCAAGTGATCGCGGACTTCAACTGGTGGCAGGGCGACGACATGGCGCTGGTGCCGGGTTCTGGCGTGTGGGCGCTGTGGGTCGAGGGCGTCGGCGAGGGCACCCGGTACAAGTACAAGATCCAGCGCCAGGACGGCTCGTGGCAAGAGAAGGCCGACCCGATGGCCAACTTGGCCGAGGTGCCGCCACACAACGCCTCGGTGGTCACCGCGCCGCATCACACTTGGGGGGACGACGCGTGGCTGGCCCGCCGCGCCGCGTCCGACCCGTACCACTCGCAGATGAGCATCTACGAACTGCACCTTGGCAGCTGGCGCAAGGGGCTGACGTACCTGGAACTGGCGGAGCAACTGCCCGAATACATCAACTGGATGGGCTACACGCACGTCGAGTTCATGCCGATCGCCGCGCACCCGCTGTTCGAATCGTGGGGCTACCAGGTAACCGGCTACTTCGCCCCCGACGCGCGCCTGGGCACGCCGGACGACTTCCGCACACTTGTGGACGCCCTGCACCAGGCCGGTATCGGCGTAATACTGGACTGGGTGCCGGGGCATTTTCCCAAGGACGACTGGGGTTTGGGACGCTTCGATGGCACTGCGCTGTACGAGCACGCCGATCCCCGCCGCGGTGAGCAGATGGACTGGGGGACGTATGTTTTCGATTTCGGACGCCCCGAGGTGAAGTCGTTCCTCGTCTCCAATTCGTGGTACTGGGTCAGCGAGTTCCATATCGACGCTTTGCGGGTGGACGCGGTGGCGTCGATGCTCTACCTGGACTACTCGCGCGCACCGGGCCAATGGGTGCCAAACGTCAATGGCGGCAACGAGAACCTGGAGGCCATCGACTTCCTGCGCTACAACAACCGGCACCTGTACGAGCGGGCGCCTGGGGTCATGGTGATCGCCGAGGAATCGACGAGCTTCCCAGGCGTCTCCCGTCCTGTGCACAGCGGGGGGCTCGGCTTTGGGTTCAAGTGGAACATGGGCTGGATGAACGACTCGCTGCGCTACGTCGAGCTTGATCCGGTGTATAGGCACTGGCACCACGATCTGATCACGTTCGCGATGGTCTACGCGTATTCGGAGAACTTCATCCTGCCGATCAGCCACGACGAGGTCGTCCACGGCAAATCATCGATGATCAACAAGGTGCCGCAGGACGATTGGCGCAAGTTCGCCACGCTGCGGGCCTTCTACGCGTACATGTGGGGCTTCCCCGGCAAACAGTTGCTGTTCATGGGCCAAGAATTCGCCCAACGCCCCGAGTGGAGCGAGGCCACCAGCCTGGAGTGGTGGGTGGACGGTATGTGGGGCCACCGGGGCATCCGCTCCCTGATCAGGCGGATGAACCAGGTGCAGGCCGGCACGCCTGCTCTTTACGATCTTGATCATGATCACCAGGGATTCCAGTGGTTGAGCGCCGACGACATCAGCGCGAACACCTTCGCCTGGTTGCGCAAGAGCAGAGACGGCGACATCGTCGCCTGTGTCGTCAACTTTTCGCCCAACCCGTACCCCAGCTATGGCCTGCGCCTGCCCGCTGGACACTGGGACGAGATCGTCAACACCGACGATCAAGATTTCGACGGCGGCGGTCAATTCTTGAACAAAGGCGGTGTCGACTCCCCCGGCGAGCAAGAGCACACGCTGGTGTGCGTCCCCCCGCTGGGCGCGGTGTGGTTGCGGCGGTCAACCGTCTAGCCCTCGAAGGGGAACCGGTATTGCGTCAGGCCCAACTCGTCGCGGATGGCCACCAGCTCCTTCTGAACGCCCGGATTGATGGGGACGCCCTTGTCCTGGCGCTCTTGCCAGACGAGGTACTCCTTCTCGCCGGCCGTGTAGATGCGCTCGGCGTCTGGCGCCTTGGTGGACGCCCGTAGCTCGCGGCAGATGTCGCCGGCGGTCTTCTTGAAGACGTCCAAACCCATGAAGGCCTCGCAGTCGATGGCCAGGAAGAAGTGGCCCAACCCGAAAGGCTCCGTGCCACCATCGGCTGTAATACCGGTCAGCTGTCCCAGGAAGCGGCCCTGTTGCAGCGCGGCCGACAGTATCTCGACGACCGTCGCGTAGCCGTAACCCTTGTAGCCAGCCAGTTCTTCGCCGATGCCGCCCAGCGGCGCCAGCGCCGCCTCCCCCGACGTCAGCCCCTTCAGTATTGCCGGACAGTCTGTCATGGCCGAACCGTCGCGCCCGATGACCGTGCCTGCCGGTGCGTCCTCACCCAGCCGCGCCCAGTACTCGATCTTGCCGCGCTGGACGATGGAGGTGGCGCAGTCGAGCACAAACGGGAACTCCTCGTCTGTCGGCATGCCGAAGGCCAGCGGATTGGTGCCCAGCTTGTTCTCGACGCCGAACGTCGGCGCGATTGACGGACGGGCATTGGTGCCTGTCATACCGATGCAGCCGGCCTGCGTCGCCATCGTCAAGTAATACCCGGCGATGCCGTAGTGGGTCGATCCGCGAGCCGCCACCATGCCCATGCCGTATTGCCTGGCCTTGTCGATGGCCATTTTCATCGACTTGTAGCTGATCACCTGGCCCATGCCGTCGTGCCCGTCCACGACCGCAGTCGTGGCGGTCTCCCTGACGACCTCGAGATTCGTCACCGCCTGCTGGATGCCCGCCCTGATGCGGTCCAGGTAGATGGGTTTGAGACGGTTGACACCGTGCGACTCGATGCCGCGCCGGTCGGACTCCAGTAATACGTCGGCGCAAATTGCGGCGTCCCCCGGCGGCACCCCGTAGCCGATGAACGCGTCGGTCACGAAACCAATGATGGTGGGCCAATCGACCCATTCGGTATCTGACATGAGATTAAGCCTAGAACAACGCCGTCATCAAATCGCGCCGCGCCTTGGCCACAGCCGGATCCTGCGGCGGCATCGTCGAGAACAACTCGACCAGCCGCAACCGTACTCGCTCGCGGGTCTTGTCGCTGGTCTGTCGGACGGTCTGGATCAGGCGATTGAAAGCCGCCTCGGATTGTCCCTGTGCCATCTCGACGTCGGCAGCCTCCAACTGGGCGTCGGCATCGCCCGGATTTGCCCCCGCCTTGACCAGGACCGCCGTCGGGTCCAGTTTCTGGACGCGCTGCAGCAAGCCGATCTGCGCCTTGCCGGACGCCGCCGCTGGGTCGCGCGGATTGGCGGCCAGAAGCTTGTCGAACTCGGCCTCCGCCCCGGCCAGATCGCCCCTTGACAGGGCCTCGTCTGCCGCCGCGAACCGTGAGGGAGCCGCCGGGGCTGCCTCGCCACCCGACTCGCCCCCGGCGACCGGGCCGCCCTCCACCGGCTTGGCCCGGCCCGTCACCCCATTGGCGATGGCCGCCTTGACCACCTGGTCGAGAATGGTCTTGATGGCGTCCTTCTCGCGCGTCCCCTGGAACAGCGGCGCCACCTGGCCGGCGATCAGCGCCAGCACGGTGGGGACGGCATGGACACCCAGCGCTTGGGCGACGCGCGGGCTGGTGCCCACATCCACGCGGGCCAGCAGCCACCGTCCCGCGGCCTCGTTGGTCAGTTCGACCAGTGCGTCGTCCACTCCCTTAGTCTCTTGGGCGCTGGTCAGCGTCAACTCCAACACCACGGGGTGTTGCACGGACAGGCTGGCCACCGACTCGAAATTGGCTTCGGTGACGTCGAGCACATAGTTGCCGCCGCCCGTGGGCGCGAGTTTCGACAGATCGAATTTGTCATTCATGTTGACGGGACTCATGATCCCATTGTCTCACGCGAAGTCTTGCAAGTACGCGAAACCCCATCCGGTCGCCAGCAAACTGTTGGGGGTTGTCACCACGTAGAACTGCAATCCGCTCGGTAATACATACGTGTAGGTGAGCACGTCGCTGGCGTTCGAACGCTCATAGTTCGTGCCATAGAGCTGTTCCATCTTCGCAATTGAATCACCGACCGCGAAACCGCCCTGCGTCTGGAAGCTGCTGTCAGCGACATCGATCCGGTGCAGTCCGTCGCTGCCGAAGATGAACGTGGTCGCGCCGACGTTGACGAAGCCGTCGACGCCGGGTTTGTTGGGCGGTTGGCAATCCCAGCCGATCTCGGCTGCCCGCTTGTAGAAGGCACTGGCACTCATCCCGAAGACCACAAGACCGCTGCCGTCATCGTTCATCAGCACCAGCGCCGACCCGTCGGCCGGGCTCGTATACGGCACTAACGTCGGTTTCCCAGCGGTGTGTGACGACGTCCCCAAGGGCTGCGTCGGTTCCTGGGACGGCGACTGGATCGTGACGGGCGGCTGGAGGGACGCCGGCTCACACGCTGTCAATCCGGTGATCGCACACGCCCCTGCCAACACCACAAACGACTTGACCAGACGTCTCATTCACATCACCATTGCGTCAGCTGTTGGAGCCGAAGCCCCCGATGGACGGCGAACTGAGCGACTGGGTGACCAGACCTGCCTTATCGGAATGATTGCCTTCCATGGTCGTCAGCTTACGGGTCGAGCTGTCATACGAGACCACCAGGCCAGTGTGATACCACGAGCCGCCGGAGTAGTAGAAGATGATGTCGCCGGGCTTCGGCACGTATTTGCCGTCGTTCGAGTGGAAACGCGACTTGCCGGCGCTGTCCTTGTGGCTGACGTACCAGGCTTTGCCCGTCGGCACGTAGGTGTAGTTCGGCACCACGTTGGTTGACAATCCAGCCTGCCTGGCCGACCATGTCACGAATGCGGCGCACCAGCCACCGTTGCCATTGCCCATGCCGAGCGAATAGCCATACTTGCTCCAGTTGCCCGTGTTGGACGTGGTCGGGAACCAGACACAGGTCGCCCATGGCACGTATGTGCCCTCCACATAGCCGGCCTGGCTCTTGGCTATGGCGACGAAATCGGCGACGGTGCCCTTGCCCTTGTGGGCTGCCGGGACGGGATATTGGTCGTTGGCCGTGATGGCGGTGCTGAAGGCCGTGCACCACCCCGTCTGGCTGGCCTTGACGGTGAACGACTGGGTTTGGACGACGGTATTGCTCTCTATGCCGTTGGTGGCTTTGATGACGTACTTGTAGGTGCCGGGGATAAGACTGCTGAACTTCAGAGCGTTGTCACACGCGCTGAGGTTGTATTTGAGGGCGTTCGGCGTGGCAGAACAGCTGAAAGCGGATTTGCTGTTGGACGCCACAATGGATGCCGTCAGTTTCGTGATCTTGGTCAGCGAAGTCACCGTGCCCTTGACGGTGACCCCCTGCCACAGCGGCAGCGGGTTCTTGATCGTCATCCCACCGGTGATGACGAGTGTCGAGGGAGGCAGGGCCCCGCACTGGGGCGCGGTGTCGGCGAAAAGCGCTGCTATCGTGTTGCGGTCCGGGGAGCCGGACGGGGTGCGACCGGCGGACAGCTGCCAGTTCGTCAGAGCCGTCACCGAACTGGCGCCGAACTTTCCGTCAACCACCAACGCCTTCTTGTTCGCGTCCGTGCAACCCAGGGTGTTGAGCCGCGTCTGGACATCCTGCACCGTGTACACATGAACCTGGGCGGTGGACTTCAGACCGCCTGTGACCGTCTTGGCGGTGATCGTCGCGATCGCCGAATTTCCTAAGCCCGTCACCTTGCCGGTGACGACGCCTGTCGCGGACACGGTCGCCGTGGTCGTCTTGTCTGACGTCCAGGTGACGGAGGCAGTGGCGTTGCTCGGCACGAAGGTCACGACCAATGACGACGTCTTGCTGGACATGATCGATATGCTCGCCGGTGATATGGCAATGCTCGTTGGCGGGACCCCTGGCTTCGTCCCGCACTTCGGGGCGGTGGACGCGAACATGGCCTTCAGTGTCGCACTGCTAGGCGAGCTGGTCTGGCTGAGCATGACCGTCTTCTGGAAGCTGGCCGTGGCGGCCTTGGAGTTGGGGCCGAACTGGCCGTCAACCGCCAGCACCTTCTTGTTGGCGCCCAGGCACTTCAACGCGTTGAGGCGAACCTGTACGTCCTGCACCGTGTAGACCATGACCTTCGAAGTGCCCTTAACGCCGCTGGCAATCTTGGCCGTGATCGTCACCGCCACAGACTTGCCTTTGCCCCTCACCTTGCCGGTGACTACCCCGGCTTGGGTCACGGTCGCTGTGGCGGTTTTGGCCGACGACCAGGTGACCTTCTTGGCAGTTGGCTTGACAGTGGCTTTCAGCGTGGTCTTCCTGCCCGACATCACGGCTGGGCTGGACGGCGAAACGGTCACCGTGGTCTGAGCACTCGGCGTAGGCGTGGGTGGCGGAGTGGCTGACGACACCGTGTATGTCGTCGAATCAGTCATGCCGCCGTCGACCGTCGTGACCGTCACCGAGGTCGATCCGGCCGTGATCGCTGTCACATTTCCGGTTTCGTCCACCGTCGCCACTGCCTCTTGGCTTGACGACCACGACACATCTTGGTTCGTCGCGCAGGCCGGGAAGATCGCGTATTCGGTCGCGGTCACACTGCCTGCGTCGACCGTGACGGCGCCTTTGGCCATGGCGACGGACACCACCGGCACATCGACGCCGGATTCTGGCACATACCCTTGTGAGATGCCGTCAGCGCTGATCTGCAACCATCCATCGATGGTGTAGCCCGTGACCGTCAGTTGTGATTCGTCATCCAGCGCGGCGATGGCAACACCGTCGGGAGAGGCGTCGTCGAAAACAGACAGCGAGTCGCCATCGTTGTCCACCGTCGCAGTGACGGGCGACGACAGCACCGTGACATTTGTCGACGATGCTATCGGCGCACCGGAGAAGACTCCCAAAATGAGTGCCCCCACGCACAAAAATCCAGCGACAATGTGCGAGATTCCCCGTTTATCACGCTGACCTGTCGGTTTCACACACACTCCATTCACCCGAACACAACATTTGAACTTACCCGGCTGCCCAATGACACGCCAATTGATGAACCTCAACCCAACGTTGAGACAAAGGAGGTAGCTGGAGCACAATAGACCCATGTTGAATTCTCGCGCCGGACAACCCGCCCAACCCGAAGACCTGATCGACACGGATGCCGTCATCGACGCGTATTACGACATCAAACCAGACCCGGCCAACCCCGCCCAGCAGGTGGTTTTCGGCACGTCCGGACACCGTGGCTCGAGCCTCGACGGCGCTTTCAACGAGGCCCACATAGCCGCTATCACGCAGGCGATCGTCGAGTACCGGGCTGCCCAGGGCACCACCGGACCGCTCTACATCGGCAAGGACACGCACGCCCTGTCGGCACCTGCCTGGCGCACCGCCATCGAGGTCCTGACCGCCGCGGATGTGCCGGTTCTGGCCGAGCGAGACGACGAATACACGCCGACACCAGCTGTGTCGCGCGCCATCATCGCCCACAACCGCGCTCACCTCCCAGCTGCCGACGGCATCGTCGTCACCCCGTCGCACAATCCGCCCCGTGACGGCGGTTTCAAGTACAATCCACCCGACGGCGGACCAGCCGACACCGATGCGACCGCCTGGATCGCCGGCCGCGCGAACGATCTTCTGCTAAATCGGGCTGTAATACAGCGTAATACCTATGAACAGATCGCCTCTGGCGTCGAACGCTTCGATTATCGCACCCCCTACTGCATGGCATTGTCACAGGTTGTTGATATAGATGCCATAGCCACATCAGGCTTGCGTATCGGCGCCGACCCGTTGGGTGGCGCGTCGGTGGGCTACTGGCAGTGGCTGGCCCAGCACACGACAATGAACCTGACCGTCGTCAACAACACCGTTGACCCGCGCTGGGCTTTCATGACTCTGGACACCGACGGCAAGATCCGCATGGACTGCTCGTCGCCAGCCGCCATGGCCAACCTGATCGCCAATAAAGACCGCTACGACATCGCCACCGGCAACGACGCCGACTCCGACCGGCACGGCATCGTCACCCCGGACGGCGGGCTCATGAACCCCAACCACTACCTGGCCGCCGCAATCTGGTACCTGTACACGAACCGGCCGCGCTGGCGCGACGACTGCGGCATCGGCAAGACGCTCGTCTCGTCGTCGATGATCGACCGCGTGGCGGGTTTGGTTGGACGACGGCTGGTCGAGGTGCCCGTCGGGTTCAAGTGGTTCGTCCCCGGCCTGATCGCTGGTGATCTCGGCTTCGGCGGCGAGGAATCGGCCGGCGCCAGCTTCTTGCAGTTCGACGGCGGCACTTGGACGACGGACAAGGACGGCATCATCATGGCGTTGCTCGCCAGCGAGATCACCGCGAAAAGCGGTAATACACCCAGCGAGCATTACGACCGGCTGCAAGATCGCTTCGGAGTGTCGTATTACGCCCGCACCGACACTGATGCCACCCGCGATCAGAAAGCCCGTCTGGCCGGGCTGAGTCCCAGCGACGTGACCGCCACCACACTGGCCGGCGCGCCGATCGAACACATCTACACCAATGCACCCGGCAATGGCGCCCCCATCGGCGGTCTCAAGGTGGCGACGGCAACAGGCTGGTTCGCCGCCCGGCCGTCCGGCACCGAGGACAAGTACAAGATCTACGCCGAAAGCCTGGTCAGCGCCGAGGACCTGTCTGTAATACAGGAAGAAGCCAAGCAGGTGGTGGACGCGGCCCTGGTTGGCTAGAACAACCGCTCCTCCGCATGGTCCAGACCACGCAGACCGTCGTAATCCACCACGACACAGGCGATGCCGCGGTCAACGGCGATCGTCCTGGCTTGTGGTTTGATCACCTGGGCGGCGAAGATGCCCTGGACGTCGCCCAGCAACGGATCGCGCCGTAGCAACTCCAGGTAACGGGTCAGCTGCTCGACGCCGTCGATCTCGCCGCGCCGTTTGACCTCGACGGCCGCGTATCCCCCGCCGGGCGTCCGCAACAGCAGATCAACCGGCCCGATCGGCGTCGCAAACTCCCGCTGCACCAACCGGTAGCCGGCCCCGAAGGTCTCGGGGTTGTCCGCCAGCAGCGCCTGCAGGTGGGCCTCAACGCCGTCCTTGACAAGGCCCGGATCCAGCCCCAGATCGTCTCGCACGTCACTGAACACCCGACCCAGCCGGATCTCCAACGTCTCTCCCCCGCCGCGCACCTGCCACACCTGCGTGATCCCTGCCGTCTGTGCAGCCTCATCCGGCTGGCGGACGTCAATCAAGCAGGGCGGGTTCATCCAGTTGAGCGGCTTGTAGGCCCGGTCGTCGGCGTGGACGGACACCGAACCGTCGGCCTTCACCATGATCAGGCGTTTGGCCATCGGCAGGTGCGCACTGAGCCGCCCCGCATAGTCCACGGCGCATTCGGCGATCAGTACTCGCACGCGATCAATCCTCTGTGATCACGACGGCACCGTCGTCATCCACCTGAACCTGGCGGGCGGCGAACTGGGGTTTGACGCGCTTGTAGTCCTTGCTGGCGAACAACGGCGACGAGATGATCATGTCGGCCGTCGCCACGTTACAGGCCGATGGGATGTTCCACAGCGTCGACAACCGCAGCAAGGCTTTGACGTCCGGATCGTGCGGCTGGGGCGTCTCGGGGTCCCAGAAGAAGAACAGCGCATCCAGCTTGCCGGTGGCGATCATCGCACCGATCTGCTGGTCGCCGCCCTTCGGGCCCGACAGGAGTTTCGTGATCTTCAGCCCCGTCTCGTGTCCGATGATGGTGCCCGTCGTTCCCGTGGCGAACAACTCATGCCGGGCCAGCACAGACCGGTTCCAGGCACACCATTCAAGCATGGCGCCCTTGCAATTGTCGTGGGCGATCAGACCGATTCTCATGGCTCAGTCCTCCGTTTTCATCTGTCTTTTGCTCAGCAGGTCACTGTACATGGCCGCCAGTTTCTCCGTCTGGCCAATCCCGGAATACTGAGTGGCCAGCTCTTTGCTGCGCTCACCGAACCGGGCACGGGTCTCGTCGTCACCCAACAACTGTGCCACCTTTGTGGCAAAATCCGCGGGATCGTTGCGGGCCTGCAGACCGTTCACGCCGTCCTTGAAGACGTCGTTGACCCCCTTGTCGCACATGACGAGCGGCAGACCGCAACCCGCCGCCTCGTTCAACACGATGCCCTGAGTGTCTTTCATCGACGGAAAGGCGAACACGCTGCTGACCGCACAGATCGTGCTCAGGTCCGTGCGCTCGTAGCGTCCCGAGAACACGATACGGTCGGCGGCCGGGCTTTGAGCGGCCATTTGCTCCAGCTTGTCGCGGAAGACGTAGTCGCCGGCCAGGAGCAGCTTGGCTTGGGGACGCTCCTGGATCAGCGTCGCCATCATCTTGATCAACAGCGGCTGGTTCTTCTCCTCGGCCAGACGCCCGAAGTTGACCACCACCTCGTCGTCGGGCTCGATGCCCCACTTGTGGCGGAATTCCTGGACGGCGCCCGGTGCCGGCGGCGGCAGGGAGTCGACGCCGTCGGGAATGACGTACAGGTTCAGCTTCTCACCGACCCGGTCGGCAAACTTGGTCAACTGGCTGCCCGATTTTTGTGATCCCGCCACCACGGCGTCACAACTGGCGTAGAGCATGGCCATCAATCCGGCGATCAGACGCTGTGACCATTTCTCGGTGTTTTTCCTGCTGTGCGGCGAAAAGTAGAGTTTGGTCAATGCCTTGATGCGCTCTGGCGACATCTTCACGAAAATCGGCGCCATGGGTCCGCAGATCACATACGACACCATCATGGCCCGATAATCCTGGCTGAACTCGTAGGTGTCGGTCGAATGCTTGCCCACCATCACGGTGTCCGTCAGGCGCGCGGCCAGGACGGCTATCAGCCCCACCTGGGCGGGGGTGAAAAACTGGATGATGTCGAGGTGCAACGCCTTGATCCGGGCCAGTAGCGCCGGCGGGAAAAACAGGCTGAACTGCAGGTCGTATTGCAGGGCTGGCAGCCGAATGATGTTCGGGTCGTCCGGCAACTTGCCGTGCACGACGCCGCCATCGGGGGCGAAGACGAACACCTCGTGGCCCAATTCTTCGAGGAACCGGCGGGTGGCATCGACGATCACGACCACACCGTTGCTGGCCGGATGGTAAGAGTCGGTGAACAACCCGATGCGCATGCCTCTACGGTAACATCTTCACAGTTCCGGCGGGAAGACACCCCCCAGGGCGGCTCTGTATAATTCTGTGAATTTCCGCAGAGTCACCTCCGGCGAGTGATTGGCGACGACGAATTCGCGCGAATAGCGGCCGAACCGATCCCTCAGTTCGTCGTCATCAAGTATCCGCAGCATGGCCTGACCGCAGGCCTCGTCGTCGTCCAGCGCCACCAGATAGCCGTTGCAGCCGTCGTGGCAGAGTTCGGCCAGCGCGGCCACATCCACCGCCACGATGGGTAGCCCGCAGGCCATCGCCTCAAGGCAGACGATCGATTGCAACTCCGCCGGTGAGGTGATGGCAAACAGCCGGGCTCCTCGCGCCAAGGCGAGTTTCTGATCGTCGCTGACGAAGCCAAGCAGGTGGATGCGGTCGGCCATGCCCAACCCGGTGACCAGCTGCCGCAGGTCGTCGAGCGCGTTGCCGTCACCGGCGATCATCAGATCGGCGGTTGTCTGCCCCGCTATCCCCGCGAATGACCGCACCAGCATGTCCAGACGTTTCTCCTTGTTGACGCGTCCGTAATACAACACGTACGGTGTGCTGCTCTGGGTGGTGGACGGTGTGTAATACGAGGTGTCGACGCCATTGGAGATGTCGTACAACGGACGCGTCAGTCCGTGAGCGCGCAACAGCGCGGTGGCGCTGGGAGTTGGGCTGGTGACAGCGTCGAACTTGTCGTGCCAGCGAGCCAGCAGACGCCAGAACTTCTGCCGCAGCCAACCGGAGTCGCGCAGCGCTCGCGGCAGGCTCAGGAGCACGTTCTCGGGCATCAGGTGATTGGTGGCGACGATGGGAATGCGCTGGCGTCGCGCCATTTTCAGCAGAGAGGCCCCCGTCAGCCACATGGTGTTGATGTGAATCACATCGGGACAAAACTCGCGCACGGCCCGCGCCACGGTCGGCATTGCCCGGTAGGTGATTTTGTAGGCGTCGTTCAGGGGCAGACGCACACTCGGCGTGCGCCAGATGGTGGACGCCCCTTCCGTCTCGCAATAGGCCTTGGGGTGACGTCCAGGAGCCACGATGGCCACCTGATGGCCGTCGTCAATCAACCGATGGGCCAGCCAGTGCTCGAAGACGGCGCCACCGTCCTTGTTGGGCCAATAGCTCTCGCTGCTGATCAGGATTCGCATCGGCCCGTTACGGCACCATGAATGCGGCCACTAGCAAACCGCAGACAATCCCGACCAGACAACCGACCGCCACCTCGGATGGCTTGTGGCCGCGGGCGTGGTACGGATAGGCAGAACCGCGCTCCGGTTGGTCGTCTTCTTGATCCTCTGCCGCGATATTCTCCCGCAGGATCAGCGCCTGTAGCACCTGCCCTTGCTCACCGACAGCCCGGCGCACCTGCGTGGCATCAACCATCACGACTATGGCGAAGACAACTGCCAGCGCGAAAATCGGCGAACCGAAACCGCTGGACACGCCGATGGCCATGGCCAGCGCACTGACAGTCGCCGAATGCGAACTGGGCATTCCGCCGCTCTTGGCGACTTCGCCGATCTCGTGCCCGCGGACGCGTCGTTTCTTGATCGTCAGGATCAGGATTTTCAGCAGAAGCGCCACGATGTTGGCAGCGATCGCCGCCACCAGGCAGGGTGAAAACACGTGCACCACATTGTGCCATTCTACTTGGTCCAAGAAGTCTTCAAGTCTGGCAAAGCCGATGCTGAGCTGCTGCCAGATCATTGGTCCTCCGCCGGTTGAATATAGTCGCTAATCAAACAAGCTTACACCATATGCCTATGTCAAGCTGCAGTGATGGAGTCGATGTGAGCTCCCCAGGCGGGCTTGATACCGCTGGGATCCGATGGGTCGACTCCGGCTGCGGCGATGGCGTCCACAACCGGCATGGTCGCAGCGTCGACGGTACCCAGCACGTCGTACTTGGGCGGCAGTTGGGCGTCCGCAAGCACGATGAAGAACTGGCTGCCGTTGGTGTTCGGCCCGGCGTTAGCCATGGCGACGGTGCCGCGCGGATAAGTCTCTTTGCCGGACAGTTCATCGGCGAAACTGTAGCCGGGCCCGCCAGTCCCGGAGGCGGTCGGATCACCGCACTGCAGCACGAAACCGGGGACCAGCCGATGGCAGTCGGTGTTGTCGAAATAGCCCTGGCCCACCAACGCGGCGAACGAGTTGACCGCACAGGGGGCGCCGTGGCGGTCGAAGTTCATGGTGATCGTGCCACCTGTCAGCTTCATCGTGAACTTGATGACGCCGCTGGTTGCCACGTCGCCAGTCTCCGGCAGTGCAACTTTCTTCGCCGCCTGCCCGCTGGCCTTGTACTGACAGGTGGTGGTGTCTGTGCCGCTTGGGGTGGACGGCTTGGAGCACCCGCTCATGGCGACGACGGTGAGCACCGCGGCGGCAATGGCGATGGGACGCAGCTTCATGGGTGTGCCTTCCGGTAGATGGTCAACCTAACCATGATATATGCCTGGCCTAAAGATAACGGCTGCAACACACTTGTGCGTCACACTCGCCTGATCATCACATGAACGGGGTCCGCTTTTTCCAGTTCGACGGGTAAACCAAATTCATCGGGAAGTGCAGAAGGAAGTTGGCGTCAGTCAGGTACCGCTGCTTGAGCGCTGTGTCATTCGAGAACCACTTGGGCCAGTAGCCGTGTGTGTTCAGAGTGGTCCAGGTGTCAACCTTCCACCACTGCGTGCTCGTCACCTTGAACATGGCCCACTGATGCGTCCACTTGTTGGCGTTGACGTGCTTGGTCTTGATGCCCAACGCCTGCGCCAACAGGATGCTCGCACTTGTCGACCCCGAACAGGCTGACTCACCCATCGCGAAATCAGAGTAGGCCTCGTTGCCGAAGTTCTTCTTGTACCAGGCATTCGACTGGAAGTTCTGTCCGGCCACTGACGCGACTGTGTATATGATGATCGCCCGGTCACGCTTGCTGGTCGCGTGTAACTTGATCAGCTTGGCCAGCCGCTTCGCCTCTGCCTTGGCAGCTGCGGACCGCTGGCTCAGCGACATCTTCTTGATCTTGAACGAATACGTCTTGCTGCCGGTGAACCTGCCCTTGCCTGTGATCGTGAACGTGCCCTTGCCGACCTTACGGTTGGTGCCCAGTTTGATCGTGAAGTCATCGGGGCTTAAGAACTTACCGCCATATCGGAATGTCGCCGAATACGGGTATTGCTGATAGCCGTTGTAAGCCAGCGTCTTCATGTAGCCGACTGACACCTTCGAGATCGAGATGGGAGCCACCGGAGTCACCGGATCACTTGGAGACGCCGCCATTGGGATGACTTCCGGAGATGTCGCAGTCCCACAGTAAAGCTCCGAACCGCTGCTGGGTCCTTGCCATAGGTAATAAAGCTTGACTGTCGCCACGATCGCATGTCCAACCATATCCTGTGTGATGGTGAGCCGGCGCGGGCTTGCAAGTGCATAAGGATTCCACGGTAGTGGATCCGACAAACCAATGCTGGTGTGAGGGAGCGGATCGTCATCGGCATACAACCAGTCATACATCCAGTCGTACCATGCCACTTTTGCGCTGGGGATCGGGACATCGGTAGTCACGTCTATCTGCAACTGTTTACCAACAGTCGGCTGCCCACCACCTACAACACTGATCGACACCGATGCCAAAAGTGCATGATCTTCAGCCTGAGCAGTGTTGGGTGCCCCAAGTATCGCACCCCCGGCCAATGCGCTCGAAGCGACTAGCCCTATGATGCGTCTTTGCCAATGACTTGTCATGATATCCCCTTGTGATAAACCAGTTCTGCACAACTCACCTGCCTAAAATTGTACGCCCATGGGGCACTAGTACAAATACTTCAGGAATCCTAACCGTCGCTTCTCGGCTAAGTAGCCCACAGCGACAGCGAACAGAACGCTGACCAGCGTCGCAAGCACGAATATGACCATCCCCCGTTTCGGGATCACCAATAGGCGTGAGATCAACACGATGAACAGGTAATGGAAAATGTAGGTATTGGTTGAATACTTGCGCAAGTATCCGAAGATTCTCCTATCCCGCATTTTGACTTGCAAAAGCAGTGAAAACAGCGCCCAGGAAAGCGGGAGCAGACTGAAGAACAAATACCGCGCATCGCTCTTGACGGCAATTGTGGCCACTGCGCCTTCGACAACCAACAGCCCCAGGAACAGCACCACAAGCAACAGTGACCGCCTCAACGGAATCACAGAAGTTTGAGTCAACAATGCTCCCAGCGCCACGAAAACCAGGCCATAGAACAAGCCGTTTTGGAAGCCAATCGTGCTATTTAGCAATCTGATAATTTGGTGGATGAAAGGTACTCCGTCAAACAAGTGAGCATATGTGCACAGCAATGTCCCGACGGCGAAAAACGTCGCGGAGATGGCAAATACGACCCTTAGCGACACGTAGTTGAGCATCACCGTCATGACAAAGACAGAGAACATCAAAGCTGGCAAGAACCAAAGATGGGAGTAGACACCACGGACAGTGAAGTCTAGCGAAAACCGCCGGAGTCCGTCTAGCGTCAACGGATACGGGGAAATAAACAGATAGACGATGGTGGCGACCAAGTACAGAACAAACGTCCTCTTCAAGAACTTCAGCATGAAGGGCTTGTTGAACTGATAGCCACCCTTGCCGAACTGGTATTTCCTGAAGAGGAAAAAGGCTGAGGAAACAAAGAAGAATGGTACGGCTAGCCTGGTGAACACGCCGTAGGCATTGTTCAGCATAGGGTAATTCTGAAATGGATGTGCGTGAATCGAGATGACGACAATCGCAAACAGGAATTTCGCGAGGTCGATGACGTTGAACCTCTCCATAGTGTCCACTAGGCATCACCTCCTTCCGCGAATACCAACGGACCGCCCGGGTTGCCCCAGGCGGTCCGTCTGACTCACGCTCACGCAGCCAGAACCGTTGGCGGCCTATCGTCGACTGGCTTGACAGGCGATGCGGCGCTCAGCCGATTGGTGGCCGAGATGCGCCTGGACAGAATGTCGAACAACACGGCCAGCACCAGTATGCCACCTTGGACGACGTACTGGTACGAGATCGCGATGTTCATCAAAGCCATGCCGTTGACCAGCGACTGCATGATAAGCGCGCCGATCAGCGAGCCGGTGACACGGCCGATACCACCGGCAGGTGAGCACCCGCCGATGAAGCAACCGGCGATGACCAGCAGCTCGAAGCCAGTGCCAGCGGTTGTGGTGGCGGACATCATGCGGGACGCCTGTAGGACGCCACCCAACGCCACGAGGCCACCCATGATCACGAACACCAGAACAGTCACCTTGGCGACATTGACGCCGGACAACTCGGCTGCCTCTGGGTTGCCACCCAGGCCGTAGATGTGACGACCGAGCCGAGTACGCGTCTGCAAAGTGGCGACGAGGAACACCACGACCGCCAAGATCACCATCGCATAAGAGATGCCGTTGAACTGCGCGAACTTGTCAACCAGGAAGGCGACGATGGCGACGACGAGCACGATCTTGAGGATGAACCACCACATCGCTTCCAAGACCAAACCACGACGCGCCAGGCGTGCCCGGCCGCTGATCTGCAGGATGACGAACAGCACCACTCCGACTATGCCGATCACCAGAGTCGAGCCGCTACTGATAGTGCCGAATTGGAAGACGGGCGGGATGTAGCCGTTGCTCAGCTGCAGGAAGAACTTATTGGTGATGTTGATCGTGCCGTTCTTCTGCGTTGAAAGAAGCAGCAGACCGTGCATGGCGATCATCAAGCCCAATGTGACGACGAAGGCCGGTATGCCGACCTTGCCGATCAACAGACCTTCGCCCAAGCCGATGGCCGCTCCGATCGCCACCACGATGAGAATGGCGAGTATGGCGGGCACGTGCATCGTCTCCATCAGAATGGCGGCGACGGCGCCCAGGAATCCGCAGGCGAAGCCGACCGACAGGTCGATGTGGCGGACGATGATCACCAGCGTCATCCCGCAGGCCATGACGCCGACGACGCAGGTCTGCGCGATCAAGCTGGTCAGATTGTATGAGCCGACGAAATTGCCACCAGACCAGATGGCGAAGATCAGAAAGACGACGATCAGCACCAGGAACATCACGGAGTTGCGGATGTTGTTGCGAATCACCTGAGCAATGGACTCCAATACGCCATCCGATTGCACCTGCCCTAAAGCGCCCGCATTCTCGTTGATTGGCATGGTTTGTGTGTTAGACATTTGTGATACTCCGTTGTTTTCTTATCCGATAGCCTTATGCATGATGGCCTCTTCCGTGGCTTCGGAAGCGTTCATCTCGTCGACCAACGCACCCTCAGACATGACGTAGATACGATCGCTCATACCTAGGATCTCGGGCAGTTCAGACGATATCATAATGATGCTCATACCCTTGGCCACAAGGTCGTTCATGATGCAGTAAATTTCATATTTGGCACCAACGTCGATGCCACGCGTCGGCTCGTCCATGATGAGTAACTCCGGCTCGGGCATCAGCCATTTAGCCAAAGACACCTTCTGTTGGTTGCCACCCGATAGCGTGCCGACGATCTGTTCGATCGAGCGTGCCCGGATGTCGACCTCGTCGAAATATCGTCGTGAAGCCGCGATCTCTTTGGGTTCGTCGATGAACGGGCCGCTCAACAGCCTGCCCAAATCCGGCAGCGTGATGTTGAATTTGATGTCTTGTATCAGCACCAGACCGTTACGCTTGCGATCTTCGGTGACATAGGCGACGCGATTGTCGACGGCCTTAGCCGATGAGCCAAAACGTACCGGGGCGCCGTTCAGGAACATTTCGCCGCGCAACCCGTAGTGGCGGGTGTTGCCGAAGATGCTGAGCGCCAGCTCCGTGCGTCCGGCCCCCAGAAGTCCGGCGAGGCCGACGATTTCGCCCCGGCGGACGTTCATATTGATATTGTGCAAGATCTCGCGCCCTTGCGAAGGGTCGTAAGCACTCCAGTCCCGCAGTTCGAAACAAACGTCGCCGGGCGAGGTATGCTCGCGCGCTGGGAAGACGTTGGTAATTTCGCGGCCGACCATGTGCTTGATGATCTCGGGCTGCTCGATCTTGCGGGCAGTGGCGTCCATCGATGCGATTGTCCTGCCGTCTCGCAAAACCGTGATCGTGTCGGCGATGGCCAACACCTCGCGGAGCTTGTGCGAGATCAGCACGCATGTGATGCCCTGCTGCTTCAGCTCGCGCAGGATGTTCAGCAGGTTCTCGCAATCGTCCTCACTCAGAGCGGCGGTCGGCTCGTCCAAAATCAGCAGCTTGACGTTCTTGCTGAGCGCCTTGCCGATTTCGACTAGCTGCTGGATGCCGACGCTGACATCCTTGACGGGTGTCTCAGGATTGACGTTGATGCGCAGCCGTTCCAGCATCTGCTTGGCCTGCACCATGGTCTCGCCCCAGTCGACCATCTTGTTCTTGACGATCTCATGGCCGAAGAAGATGTTCTCGTGAATGGGCAGTTCCGGTATCAGGGCGAGTTCTTGATAGATGATCGCGATGCCGGCGGCCTCGCTGTCAGGGATGCTGTGGAAGCGTTGTTCTTGGCCATTCAGAATGATGCGGCCCTCGTAGGTGCCATACGGATAGACACCCGACAGCACTTTCATCAAGGTCGACTTGCCGGCCCCGTTCTCGCCGACTAAGCAGTGGATCTCACCCCGCTTAACTTTGAAATTGACGTCATCCAGGGCCTTGACTCCGGGGAACTCCTTGCCGATACCCTCCATCTCGAGGATGTAATCGGTGCCTTCATCCGCGACGGGGGCTACTATTTCAGATGTCACAAGCCGATCCTTCTCTCTCGTGCTGGCAAGGACAACGGGATAGGTGATTGCCTATCCCGCGTCCTTGCTAGCTATTACGTAGCTAACGCCACTTAGCGGGACGTATTAGCTCTTGTCGTTGACCACGCCGTTGGTGATCGTGTACAGACCGGAGTCATTGACGACCTGCTCGACGTTGTCCTTCGTCACAACCGTGATCTGAGCAGCCGACGCCGGGATCTTGGCGGCGGTGTTGTCATACGTGGTGGTGATGACGGACGGATCGGCGGGTTGGCCAGCGATGATGGTGCCGACCAGCGACACGCACTCGTCAACCAGGTACTTGTCCGACTTGAAGACGGTCATCGACTGCTTGCCATCCAGGATGTACTGGACGGATGCCTTGGCCAGGTCCTGACCAGTGCTATAGATCGTGGTGACAGCCTTGTCGGCGCGGAACGCGTCGGTCATTGATGTTGACGTCGAGTCGTTCGGGGCCAGCACGAAAACGGTGCCCTTCTGAGCGGCAGACGCACCAGCGAGTGCGGCTTCGGCCAGACCCTTGGCTACAGTCGGATCCCACTTGGTGGTGATTGGCTGCATGATCTGAGACTCCTGGTCGTGCGTAAGCGAGGCGGTATCCTTCATCTGAACTGCCTGTGGCGAGTTGACGACGTTGAACGTTCCGTCAGCAATCAGCGGCTGGAGTTCTGCCCAGGCGCCCTGGAAGAACAGGAACGCGTTGTTATCGGCAACGTCGCCCGCGAACAGGTAGAGGTTCTGACCCTTGGTGCCGGCAGCCTTGGCCTGATCGGCCAGGTACTTGCCCTGAGCGTCACCAACCTGGACACTGTCGAACGTCACATAGTAGGAAACGTTCGCGGTGTTCATGATGAGGCGGTCGTAAGCGATTACGGGGATGCCAGCCTGATGGGCTTCATCGGTCTCCGCCGCAGCAGCTGCGCCATCGATCGAGTTGATGATGAGCACCTTTACCTTGGCGGCGATGAACGCCTCGACGTTCTGACGCTCGACAGATGTGTCGTTGTTGCTGAACTTGATCTGCACACCCGGCATTGCCGTCTGGAACTGCGCTTGAGCCATCACCCAGCGAGGCTGGGAGGCGTCCGAAAGCACGATGCCGACATCCTTGCTGTAGTCGACGGCACCCGTTCCGCCGCCCGTGGCGGGAGGATTCGATGGCGTACCACAGGCAGTCATGCCAAGGGCCAGCATCAAGCCGAGCCCGGCAGCTGCCAACTTCGTATACTTCATAGTTACTCCTTCTTGAGGTGAAGCCATTGGCCGCGGTATCTGCCTTGGCCATCTGACTACGTCCGACAATGGACAAGTCTGACTCTGTCAGATTGCATGTGACGATACTCCCCCTTGAGTTTGGACAACAAACCCAACATACCCTCTTTACCAAATCTTTACTTGATTTCTCAAACTCAACCTGTCACAAGGTAAGATGCAGTATCATGGCCGAAATTGTCGGACTCGTATCTGGCTCGCAGACTTCTCTGCGGGAAGCCAACCGCGCCCGGATCATCGAGCAGGTCAAGCGTTTCGGCGTCATCACCCAGGTCGAGTTGGCCGACGCCACCGGTCTTTCGGCGGGCACCGTGTCGGTCATCGTCAAGGAATTGCTCGAGGCTGGCGTGGTCAACACGTCGCCGACATCGCGCAGTGGCCGACGAGCCGTCAACGTCACCTTGGCCCGCCGCCTGGGTTTGGTTGTCGGTGTGCACATCGGCCAGCGGGACCTGCGGGTCGGGCTGGCCAATCCGGCCGGTGAGATACTCCAGCAGCAGCACCTGCCCCTGGGAAAGGATCATCGCGCCGACACCGGGCTCGACAGCATCTGCTTGTTCATCGCCGACATGCTGGAGCGTCTGGGCGCGGAGCACGACGAGATCCTGGGCGTCGGGGTGGCTGTGGATGCCCCCATCGACCACAACACCGGCATGGTCTGCTCGCCCGGTCTGATGCGCGGTTGGGATCAGGTGCCCATCGGCGAGTCGCTGCAAAATCGCTTGCACCTGCCCGTCCTGATCGACAACGCGTCGAACACCCGCGCCCTGGCCGAGTCCCGCTTCGGCGCCGGCGTCAATGCCAATCCCCTCGTCTACCTGGCTATCGCCCAGGGCATTGGCGCGGGCATTATGGTGGACGCCGAGATTTTCCACGGTTTCACCGGCACGGCGGGGGAAATCGGCCATATCAGCATCGACGAGAACGGCCCGATGTGTTATTGCGGCAACCGGGGCTGCCTCGAGGCGTATGCCGGCACCCGGGCGCTGCTTGAGACATTACGGGTGACGCACGGCAATCTATCCCTTTCCGATTTCATAAACCAAGCGGTATCGGGTGACGTCGCCTGTCGCCGCGTGATTGAAGACGCTGCTCATCGTGTCGGATTCGCGCTGTCCGGGGTGTGCAACATCATCGACCCACAGCGCATCATCGTCGGCGGCGATCTGGCCGGTGTCGGTGATCTCTTCTTAGCCCCTCTGCGCGCCGCAACGGCGCATTTCGCGTTGCCAAGCTCAACTCCGACGATTGAGATCGTGCCCGGAGAGTTGGGCGAGGAATGCGCCTTGATCGGCGCCATCTGCCTGGCGCTCGATTCAGTCAGTTTGTCGGGAAATCTTGAAGGAGTGTTGCTTCATGATGCAAATTAGCACCCCAGCGCAATTGGCGCCGACAATACCCGTGCCCGCGTTATCCTTGCACGGCATCAACTTGCGATTCGGCGGAGTGCACGCCCTCGATGACATCGATTTCGACGTCAACCGTCAAGAAATCGTCGCGCTGGTCGGCGAGAATGCGGCTGGCAAATCGACGCTGGCCAAGGTGATGGTGGGGGTTTTGCGTCCCACATCCGGCTCCATCTTGTCCGACGGCCTGCCGGTGACCATCAATTCACCGACGGCCGCCGCCAGCCTCGGGATTGCCATGGTGTTCCAAGAATTGGCTTTGGCAAATAACTTGGACGTGACGTCCAATATGTTCCTCGGCCGCGAGCTCACCAAATCGTCATTCCTGCTCAACGCCCAAATGGAAAGAACTGCCGAGTCTGTGCTGAATGAAATCGGCGCCCGTATTCCCTCAGTCAGGTATATGGTGGCGAATCTGTCCGCCGGGCAGCGCCAATCGGTGGCCATCGCGCGGGCTCTGCTGGGCGATCCGCGTATCGTGGTGCTCGACGAGCCGACATCGTCATTGTCGATCACGCAGACCGGCGAAGTGCTCGACATGATCGTGCGGATGCGGGAATTGGGCCGCGGCATCGTCTTCATCAGCCATAACTTGGCCGACGTCCAGGCGATCGCCGACCGGGTGGTGGTGATGCGCCACGGCCGCATCGTCGGGCAAGCGCCGACCTCGCAAGTCACCTACGAAGACATAGTGGCAGCGATAACGGGAGCCGTCCGGACGTTCCCCGCCCCCCCGATGACGCGAGCCAGCCGCGTGGTTGGTGCGACGGTCTGATCACGTAGTCACCGCCGTCTACGGCACCCGGTACGTCCACCCCGGATCACTGAACTTTTGCCTTGCCAGTACCTCAGCCGCCGAGTCCTCCTCCGGCGTGTAACCCGATATCCGGCACCGGTACATCCCCATGAAGTGCGACACGAAGGCCTCCATGATCGCCGCCCGCGTCATCCCCGTCTGAGAACGCATCGGATCCACCCGCTTGTTCGCCGACTTAATCCCTTTGTCCGACAGCTTCTCCCGCCCGATCCGCAACACCTGCAACATCTTGTCGGCGTCGATGTCATAGCTCATCGTGACGTGATGAAGCACCGTCCCGTCCACAAACCGGCGCTGCGCCGCCCCGCCGATCTTGCCCACATCCGATGCGATATCGTTCAACGGCTGATAATGCGCCGTCACCCCCACAGCACCCAACGCTCCCAACACCCAGTGGTCCAAAAACGCATAAGACGCCTCGTGCGTCATCCCGTCCACCAGCGTTCCCGGCACCACCAGCGAATACGTGATGCAATTGCCCGGCTCCATGAACATCGCCCCGCCGCCGGTGATGCGCCGCACCACAGATATCCCGTACCGCGCTGCCGCCTCCTCGTCCACCTCATTGCGCACCGACTGGAACGACCCGATCACCACCAAGCCCGTATCCCAATCCCAGAAACGCAGCGTCGGGCGTCGCTGCCCCGACCCCACCCCGGCAGCGATCACCTCGTCCATCGCCACATGCCACGCCGGATGCTTGGTGACGGGCGGGATCACGTCGAACTCCAGGTCGTCCCACGTCACGGCTCGCCCCAGCGCCCGGCGCACCGCCACCGCCACGTCGTGCACACCAAAACCGATCAATCGCGCCCCAGTCGGCAACGCCGATTCCAGACGCGCCACCAACTCCCCCGGCTCAGCCCCGGCCGGCACCCCCACCAACGCCCTATCAAGACACTCGAGCGCCTCGTCCGGTTCCAGGAAGAAATCGCCCGACACGCTGGCGGACGAAATACACCCGTCGTCCACCACCACCTCGGCGCGCACCAGCTTGCCGCCGGGCACCTTGTACTCGCCCCGCAGCGTCACGACAGCTCGTACCCGCGACCGGCGGGGGCGCCCTCGATCCAGCTGGACAGCCCGAGCAATGACGGCTGCGACATCGACAAATCTAGCCGGCCCTCGTCAGGGGTCGGTTTCAGCTCGACCACATACTGATCGTCAAACAGTTGCAACGACTCCATGGCGTTCATCGGCCGGTTGCCCAGCAGCACCATATCCTCGCGTCGCATCTGCAGCGAGTGACGCGGGATCAGCGCGAAGATGCGATACCACTTGAACAGGTCGCCCGAGTAGCGCGCCATGCCCAGAGCCCAACCGCCTGGCACGTCGTCACGCCAGCGGCGTAACCCACAATCGAATACCCCGCCGTGCGAGTTGATGACGAAACGTCGCACCAGCAGCACCACCACCGCCAAGACCAGCAGACATAAGCCGACTACCAGAATCGTCTCAACCAATCCCAGCCAGTCGACCATCGGAATCACTCCCCGGCCCCATGCAGCTGTCGATAGCGCTCGCCTGCCTTCACCTGGGCCTCCAACTGGTGATACCGGCGCGTTTCCTGACGGCCCAACTCGCCGGCCTCCATACGCGGCTTCATTCCAGCCAACTCGCGCTCGGCAGATTCGAGTGAAATGGTGTCTGCCATCGTCGCCGAATCTGATAGCAGCGAGATCTGGTTCCGGTAGACCGAGATGAAACCACCGCCGACAGCGATGAGCACGCGATGCCCGTCTGGCGTCACCACCTCGGCCGCACACGGCACCATGGCGGCCATGACGGGCTCGTGATCAGCCAGGATTCCGATGTCACCCTCAGTGGTGCGCACGATGACGGAGACGGCCTCGCCGTCCCAAACCTTGCCGTCGGGCGCTACAACATGAACTTCCATCGGATCAGCCCTTCTTCAGCTCGTCCCACTTCTTGTGGACGTCGTCCATGCTGCCAACGTTGAAGAATGCCTGCTCGGGGATCTCGTCGCACTCGCCGTCGCAGATCATGCGGAAACCCTCGATCGTGTCGGCGATCGGCACGGTCGAGCCGGACACGCCGGTGAACTTCTCGGCTGTGTATGTGTTCTGGCTCAAGAACTGTTGGATGCGCCTGGCCCGCGCCACGACGACCTTGTCCTCTTCGCCCAGCTCGTCGATGCCGAGGATGGCGATGATGTCCTGCAATTCCTTGTTGCGCTGCAAGATTTGCTTGACGCGCGTGGCCGTCGTGTAGTGAAGCTCGCCGACGTACTCCGGCGCCAGAATCCGGCTTGTTGACGTCAATGGGTCCACAGCCGGGTAGAGCCCGCGCGACGCGATGTCGCGGCTCAGCTCCGTCGTCGCATCCAGGTGCGCGAAGGTCGTGGCCGGGGCCGGGTCGGTGTAGTCGTCAGCCGGCACGTAAATGGCCTGCATCGACGTGATCGAGTGGCCGCGGGTCGACGTGATGCGCTCTTGCAACTGGCCCATCTCGTCAGCCAAGTTGGGCTGATAACCGACAGCCGACGGCATACGTCCCAGCAGCGTCGACACTTCGGAGCCAGCCTGGACGAACCGGAATATGTTGTCGATGAACAACAACACGTCCTGGCCCTCCACGTCGCGGAAATGCTCGGCCATCGTCAAGGCGCTCAGCGCGACACGGAGCCTGGTTCCGGGCGGCTCGTCCATCTGGCCGAAGATCAGCGCCGTGTCCTTGAGGACGCCGGATTCCATCATCTCGTTGACCAGGTCGTTGCCCTCGCGGGTGCGCTCGCCGACCCCGGCGAATACCGACGTGCCGCCGAAGTTGTGGGCGATGCGGTATATCATCTCCTGGATCAGCACCGTCTTGCCCACGCCGGCGCCGCCGAACAGGCCGATCTTGCCGCCCTGGACGTAGGGCGTCAGCAGATCGAGCACCTTGATGCCGGTCTCCATCATCGTCGTCTCGGGCTGCAGCGCATCGAAGGGCGGCGGGTCGCGGTGGATGGGCCAGCGCTCCTTGATCTCCAGGCCGCTGATGTCCTCGTTGAGGCAGTTGCCGATGACGTTCCACACCCGCCCCTTGGTCACCTCGCCGACGGGCACGGTGATGGACGATCCGGTGTCGGTCACCGTGGCGCCACGGCGCAGGCCGTCCGTCGGGTTCAGGCAGATACAGCGCACGGTGTTGTTGCCGATCTGCAGTTCCACCTCCAGGGTTAGCGTCTGCATGGCGCCCTGCACCTCGGCGTCCACCTTCAGCGCGTTGTAGATGTCGGGGATCTGCTCGGGCGGGAACTCGACGTCGACGACGGAGCCGATCACCCGGGTTACCCGTCCGGTCGAAAAGTCGGTCTTGTTGCTCATCGTTTCGTCCTATCCATCGGTCAGCGCGCCCGCGCCACCGACGATCTCGTTGATTTCCTGGGTGATTTCGGCCTGACGGGCCTGGTTGGCGTCCCTTGTCAGGGTGTCGATCAGCTGTTTGGCATTGTCCGTCGCCGAGTGCATGGCCTGCTGCCGGGCCGCCAGCTCGGAGGCGGCCGCCTCCATCAGGGCGAAGCGCAGCCGGTTGATGATGTAAAGCGGCAACAGACGGTCGAGCACGGTTTCGGCGTCCGGCTCGAAGAAGTATTCCTCTGCCGACCGGTTCGTCTCGGCGGCTGCCAGTTCGGCGTCGTCCTCTTCGTCCGACTCCGGGCTGCCGATCTCGACCACCTCGAGCGGCAGGAGACGGACGATCTGGGTCTGCTGGCTCACGAGCGATCTGAACCTGGTGAACACCAGGTGCAGCTCGTCGACCCCGCCGTCATCAGTGGTCGGACGCAGGAACTCGTCGATCAGGCACTCTCCGATCACCTTGGCATCGGCATAGTGCGGGTTGAACGAGAACCCCTCCCAGGCCCGCTCGATCGGCACGTCGCGGTAGCTGAAGTAGTCGTGCGCTTTCTTGCCGCAGGTGTACAGTTCGATTTCTTTGCCCGACTGGCGCAGCCGCGCGAGCAGCCCCTCGGCGTGCCGGAAGACGTTCGTGTTGTAGGCGCCGGCCATGCCCCGGTCGGCGCTGATCACCAGCACGGCCGCCCGCCGGGATTCCGCTGGTTCCGTCGTCAATGGGTGGACGGCGTCAGCATGGGCCGCCAATGTGGCGACGGCCCGCACCAGTTCTTCGTTGTATGGCACGGACTGCCGGGCTCGCTGCTGCGCCTTGGTGACGCGCGACGCCGCGATCAATTCCATCGCCCGCGTGATTTTCATCGTGGCGGCGACAGACGTGCGGCGTTCGCGCAACTGGCGCAGGGTGGCTGGCATGGTCAGCCCCGCTTCTCGGTGACGATCTTGGCCTGGTCGATGCTCCCCTGACCGACGTCGTCGGCCTCTGCCAGCTCGGACAGGAGTCGTCCGTCCGACGTCCGGAACGTCTGCTTGAAGTCGTCGATCGCCGTCGTCAACGCCTGGGCCACGTCGTCACCGAACTGGTTCGTCGCGTCGATCTGCTTGAAGACGTCCGTCTTGGCCCCGACGTAATCGAGCCACTCGCCTTCGAACTTCAAGACGTCGTCCACCGGCACGTCGTCCAACCGGCCAGTCGTGCCCGTCCAGATGGAGACGACCTGATGGGGCATCGGGTAGGGGTTGTTCTGTGGCTGGCGCAACAACTGCATGATGCGGGCGCCCCGCTCCAACTGGCGCTTCGACGTCTCGTCCAGGTCGGACGCGAACATGGCGAAGGCCTGCATATCGCGGTACTGGGCCAAGGTGATCTTGAGCGTCCCGGCTACCTTCTTCATGGCCTTGGTCTGGGCGGCGCCACCGACGCGGGACACCGAGATGCCGACGTCCACAGCCGGGCGTTGGTTGGCGTTGAACAGGTCGGACTGCAAGAAGATCTGGCCGTCGGTGATCGAGATGACGTTGGTCGGGATGTAGGCCGAGACGTCGTTGGCCTTGGTCTCGATGATCGGCAGGCCCGTCATCGACCCGCCGCCCAGTGCGTCCGAAAGCTTGGCGCAGCGCTCCAGCAGGCGCGAGTGCAAGTAGAAGACGTCGCCCGGGTAGGCTTCGCGGCCCGGTGGGCGGCGCAGCAACAGCGACATAGCGCGGTAGGCCTCAGCCTGCTTGGTCAAGTCGTCGAAGACGATGAGCACGTGCTTGCCGGCGTACATCCAGTGCTGCCCGATCGCCGATCCGGCGTACGGCGCGATGTACTTGTAGCCGGCTGGGTCGGACGCCGGCGAGTTGACGATGACGGTGTACGCCATCGCCCCGGCCTTTTCGAGGTTCTCGCGCACCTCGGCGACGGTCGAGTTCTTCTGCCCGATGGCCACGTAGATGCAGCGCACCTGCTTGGTCGGGTCACCGGATTCCCAGTTGGCCTTCTGGTTGATGATGGTGTCGGTGACCAGCGCCGTCTTGCCGGTCTTGCGGTCGCCGATGACCAGCTGTCGCTGGCCGCGTCCGATGGGGATCATGGCGTCGATGGCCTTGAGTCCCGTCATCAGCGGCTCGTTGACCTCTTGCCGGTTCATGACGCCGGGAGCCTGCAACTCGAGGGCGCGGCGTCCGTCCACCCCATCGATCGGACCGCGGCCGTCGATCGGGTTGCCCATGGCGTCCACCGTCCGGCCCAAGTAGCCGTCGCCAACTGGCACCGAGAGAATCTCGCCGGTGCCCTTGACGGTCGATCCCTCGTCGATGCCCTCGGAGTCGCCCAGGACGACGACGCCGATCTCGCGCTCGTCCAGGTTCAAGGCGATGCCCAGCGTGCCGTTCTCGAAGCGCAGCAACTCGTTGGCCTGGGCCTCCGGCAGGCCGGAAACCCGCGCGATACCGTCGCCGGACGACACGACTGTGCCCACCTCGGTGCGGTTCAGCGTGTCCGGCTGGTAGGTCTTGACGAAATCATCGAGGGCCTCCCGGATCTGGCCGGCGTTGATCTTGTTATCAGGCATCTGCCCCATCCTCAATTTTGACTGTGATCCCCGACATCGCCTCGCGGGCGGCATCGAGACGTGCTTTGATCGATCCGTCTATGACATCGCCACCGACGTCCACCCGGACGCCGCCGACCAGCCGGGGATCCACCACCGGTTCCAGGTCGATCGGGTTGCCATAAATGCGCGACAGCTGGGCGTCCATTTGGGTGGACTGCGCCGCCGTCATAGCCACTGGTGTGGTCACCTTGGCTCGCAGATGCCCGCGCAACTGCGCCAGGACATCTAGTTGGTGTGAAAGGTTGGCCACGAAACCATCACGGGGATCGCCGACGGCTGCCCGGGTGAAGAGGCCGACGGCTGTCGGCGCCTTCTTGGTCAGTGCCGCCGCCAGAGCCTGCCGCTCGTCCAGCCCGCACGACATGTCACACAGCGGGCTGGTGCGCAGTTTGTCCGTCTCGGCTAGAGCCGCCAGTGCCAGCATTTGCTGGCGGATGTCGTCCACGGCGCCGTCCGCCACCAGTGTGCGCCAGGCGAGGCGCACTGCCTCGTCGCGGACCTGCCAGGCCAGGGCGTCGGCGCTGGGCCACGATTGGGCGACGGCCGTCCGCATCAGGCCGACCGCGGGCTTGCCGACGAGTGGGCCGAACAGCGTGTCGGCCAGGTGGGCCAATTGCTCCGGGGCGGCATTCGGTTCGGTCAGGCTGCGGCGCAACAGGTACTCGGCTCCGAGCGCCTCGGCAGCCACCAGCACGTCCGTGGCCAGCGCCAGGGACGGCTTCAACTTGTCGGCTGCCTCGGTGAGGGTCACGTGAGCTGAGCCTCCCGGGAGTCGATGGCGGCCAGTTCGGCCAGGAACTGGTCGATCGTCGCCTGGGCGCGGTCTTCCTCGCTCAAGGACTCGCCCATGATGCGCTCGGCCAGCGTCGTCGCCAAGCCGCCGATTTCGCCACGCAGATCATTGCTGGCAGCCACGCGTTCGGCTTCGACCTGGGCGCGTCCTTGGTCGAGCAGACGGGAGGCGTCCTTGACCGCCTGGTCGTGCAACTGCTTGGTGACGGCGGCGGCTTGCGCCTTCGCCTCCTCGCGCACCTTGGCGGCGTCCTGACGGGCATTGGCGAGTTGGTCCTCATACTGCTGTTTGGCGGCCGCGGCCTCGGCCTCCGCCTTCTGGGCACGCATGATGCCGCCCTCGATTTGGGACGCCCGTTCCTGGTACATCTTCTCGAACATCGGTGAGACGAACTTGGCGAAGATGAACCACATCAGCGCCAGGAAGACGAACCCGGCGATGACCTCAGCCCAATCGTGTGGGCCCAAAGGGCCCAGTGGGGACTCCATGGGTATCATGAGCTACTTCGCGTATAGGAAGGCCAGGACGAACCCGAGGATGGCCAGGGCCTCGACCACGGCGAAACCGATCATCGTCGAGCTGAACATGGCCGAACGGGCTTCGGGCTGGCGGGCGGTGCCGTTGATCAGGGCCACGAAAATCATGGCAACGCCGATCGCCGAGCCGATCACGGCCAGGCCATAACCAACGATGCTGATCGAACCTGTGATCTCAAGTGGCGTCATTAGTTTGTTTCCTTTCTTGTGGCTTCCGCTCCCGCGGAAGTGGCTGGCCCCGTCATCAGTGCTCTTCCGAGATCGATGACGAGATGTATTGGGCAGTCAGCATCGTGAAGATGTATGCCTGCAAGAATCCGATGAAAAGCTCGAGCCCCAGGATGATCATGCCCATGATCAGGGACAGCGCGCCCGCCCCGTTGTAGAGCAGCTTGCCGCTGTACGTCAGCAAGAAGCTGCCTCCCACGACGAACACGAGCACGACCAGGTGGCCGGCGAACATGTTGGCGAACAACCGGATGGACAGCGTCAGCGGGCGCGTCACGAACACCGAGATGAACTCCAGGGGGATGACGATCGGGTACATGTAGACGGGCAGTCCGGACGGCACGAGCGCCTTGCGCAGGTATCCCGGGCCGTGGGCCTGGATGCCGGCGAAGATATATAGAAGGTAGACGAAGGCCACCATGCCGTACACGTAGCCGATGTTCGAGAACGTCGGGAACATCAGCAGGAAGAATTCGCCGAACCAGTTGTTGACGACGATCAGCGAGAACAGGCCGACCAGCAGCGGCACCCAGCGTTTGTAGTCCGGGCCGATCATGTCGCGGGCGATCCCGTTGCGCACGAAGTCGTAGACGAACTCCATGAACCACTGGCCCTTGCTGGGGCGTACTTTGAGACGTCGGGCGGCGATCACCCAGATGGCGACGACGAGGATGGCGGCGATGAACAGTTGCAACATCGGCTTGGTGAGCCAAGGGACGCCCTGCCAGATCGGGCCGAAGTCGAAGTCGCTGGCGCTGGGCTGCGTCCAGCCTCCCTCCATAGGGATCATCCGTCAACCACCTCACCAACAGCGGCATGGCCATATCGCTTGATCACGAGATAAATGCTAATCCCGAAACCTAGTAGGAGGCCCACCGGCATCAAGAAATGGAGCCCCCAATAGTAGTCGCCCAGCCAGCCGAGGCCGCCGTACAGCGCCATCCCGGCCAGCATCTCGGCCACGATGCGCATGCCCACATCGTTGTTCCTCATGCGCCACCCACCGTCACAGCCAGATCGTAGACGGGCCAACGTCCCATCAAGTGGCCGACGATCAGCCCGGCCGGCCAGGCGATGGCGGTCACCGCTGCCCCGATGGCGAACCAGGCGGGCTGCAACAGCCAGCCAGCTGCGGCCATCAGCGTGATTGCCAGGCTCAGCAGGCCGAGGCGCAGGGCGTAGCCACCCAGGATGAAGGCCAAACCGGTCATGCCGAAGCGGCGGATGACCCAGACATCGATGGCGGCTCCCAGGGCGAAGAAGACGGCGACGTCGCCCACCCCCAGGATTGCCGACGGAACAGCACCAGTGCCCCGCACCGCCAGCGCCACGACCCCCACAACAGCCGCAGTAGCAACTGTCGCCACGACGGCCGTCCCCTCAGCGCGTACGATCCAGCGCCGCACTGTCACTTCCGTGGCTGATGGCATGGGCGAGGGTGCTTTCTTGACGTTCTTGGCTCCTAGTAACCATAACACATCTGTCACCGCAACCTCGATAGATCGCCTATGAGACCGTCACTGTGCACTTGGCTGTGCCTGCCAACTGATTCACCATTTTGCTATCAAACGTGTACATGGGTCCCCGACCGTTCATCGACGTTTTGACGGCGAGGTAGACGTCCACAACTGACAGCTTGGGATGGTTCGTCCACAAGTACATCACCTGGCTCCACAGCGATCGATCCATGACGATGCTGGTTGCCATGGCAGCCTCGATGAAATCCCGGACCATTAGCCGGTCCAGCTTCATCACTTTCTCCATCGCAAACACGGCTTCGATGATCACGACATCGTCCACATACACCGACTCCGGCGACGCCATCAGTGCCTCAACAGCCTGACACTGCTGGGGGACGTCATTCAGGAACCAGCGCAACAGGCAGTTGGTATCAAGGCTCGGCATGTCACCGTCCCATCTTGTCAGCCACTGCTGCGACCCACCCCTGGTCCGCGCTGGCTTCCATGCCCCACGTCCCGGCGGCCTCCATCTCGGCCCTCGCCCTCATCCGCAAGTTTGCCAGACGCTGCGGAGGATCGATGATAATCGCTCCGTCAACCTCGCGCATGGCCACCTTTTGTCCCGACTCAAGGTTTAGCTGTCGGCGCCACGATGCCGGCAACGTGATCTGCCCCTTCGTCGTGATCGTGGAATACATTGTGCTCATGTAAGAAATCTATCATATGTTATACATGAACTATCTCTCCTACTTGCTCAGCCAATGGTGTTGTCCGTGCCGAATGAAGTGGTATCAAAGATGGCGGGGCGTCGATGGGCACGGGTAGAATAGAACACATGTTCGAATTGGAGGACGCCTACTACGCGGTCGATGTGATCGCCGACACGAGTGTGCCTCTGATCGACCGGCTGAAAGCGGCAGTTGAGTTGAAATGGCTGGCAGAGGCAGCCGAGGCTGTGGTGGCGGCGGAATTGGCCAAGGAGCACTCGTGGCAGGATACTGACGAGTTTGACGTGGAAGAGGACACCCTGCGGCCGTTACGAATTGGGGCTGACGGAACAGACCCGGTCGATGAGAGCCTGCCGTTGGAGATCGCCGTGGCACAGGCATCGTCCGTGACAGCGGCGACCTGGTACTTGCGTGACGTAGTTAACTTGGAGGCCCGCCATCCGGCGACGTGGGATGCCATCTTGCGCGGGCGGATACCGCTGTGGCGAGGCCGTCAGATCGCCCAGACCTGCGCGAATCTGGAGTTGAGCCATGACGACACGGTTAAGGTCGACGAGCGTCTGGCAAATGTGTTGGGCGAGGTGGGCTGGCCCCGAGTGAACAAGGCGCTGAAGGCCGCCATTCTTCGAGTGGCACCGCAGGCGTTCGAGCAGCAGGCCCGGCTACGGCGTGACAGGTACGTAGACAAGTACGACGATTCGGATGATCCAGCGTCTGCCTGGTTCAGCGCCCGTCTTGACAGCGGTGACGCGACGTTCCTGGACGCGACGATCAGCCGATTGGCTGACGCCTTGGCGAAAGAAGGCGACGAATCGGACCATGATCACCGGCGCGCCAAGGCCCTGGGCATGCTGGCCACTCCCGAACTGGCCATGCAGAAGATGACCAACATCGTGCTGCCAACAGCCCAAGTATTCGTCCACATACACCAGGACATTCTGGACGCCGAAGACGGACTGATCCGCGTGGAACGCCAAGGACCAGCTTTGGTGCAGCACCTGTCGCATATCCTGGGGCACTCGCGCATCAAGCTCACGCCTGTGTTGCACACGCTTGGCGACGAGGTGGCGGTCGATGCCTACGAGATACCAGACCGGATCCGGGAGGCCGTCATCCAACGGGACCGTTTCGAAATGTTCCCATGGTCCAGCCGCGAAGCCCGCCACTTGGACATGGATCACACGGTCCCCTACCGCAACGGGCGCTCCGCCCAAACCCGGCCGTCAAACCTCGGGCCGTTGACCAGACAAGCTCACCGGGCGAAAACTCATGCTGGTTGGCAACTGACCCAACCCACCCCCGGTGAGTTCCACTGGACAACACAACTCGGACAAACACTCATAGTGGACCAACAAGGCACGCACACCTACCATCAACGGTCGTAAGCCATTGCCGCTGTGCTGGCGGAATGCCTTTTTCGCGACTTCCTCCGAAACCACGGCCACAGGGTGGCGCCAAGACTGAAGAGGCAGGCGAAGAGAACCAGCGCCCAGACCTTCCAGGTGTTGAACAAAGCAATGCCCATGACACCATACGCGACGGTGCCCGTCCACAAGTACATGACGATGACCGCACTCGCCTGCGTGTGACCGCGCTCCAACAGCCGGTGATGCAAGTGCTGCTTATCCGCCTGGAACCACCACTTGCCGTGGACGGTCCGCCGCATATACGCCATGACCAGATCCAGCAGCGGCAGAAACATGATCGCGATGGGCAGGATCAACGGCAACCACGCGGGCAACGCACCCGGCCCGGCCAAACTCGTCTCAAGCACCGACGCGTCGATCTGGCCCGTCAGCGAGATCGTCGAACAAGCCAACAGCAAACCGAGCAACAGCGCACCAGAATCGCCCATGAACATCTTGGCCCGGTGCACGTTGTGTGGCAGGAAACCTATACAGACACCGGTGATCGTGACGGCCACGAGCGACGCCGTCGTCGCCGCGATCATCTTCTCCTCGTGCGCCAAGTAATAGGTGTAGCAGAACATGGCGGACGCCCCGATGCCGACGACCCCGGACGCCAGGCCGTCCAGCCCGTCCACCAGGTTGATGGCGTTGACGCACACGATGATGAAGACGACCGTCACCACCGTCGACGCCACCGGATCGAGAGCGTATATCGAGCCGGGTAACGACACCCAGTACATGCGCACGCCGAACAGGACGGCCACGCCGGAGGCCAGCACCTGGCCGAACACTTTGGTGATGACGGGCAGATCGATCATGTCGTCGATGGCGCCGACGGCGCAGATCACGAAGGCGGCCAGAAAGATGCCGAGCGAGTCGTGGGTGACCACTTGGTGACGCCCGAGGAACGGCAGCGTCGAAGCCATCAGGAAGGCGAGACCGACACCGCACAGCATGGCGACACCACCGAAGTACGGCGTCGGGTCCGTGTGCACATCGCGGTCCCGGACAACCGCCATGGCACCGGACCGGGTGGCGATGCGCCGCCACAGCCCCGCCGTCAGGTAACAGCCGGCGGCCGCCACCAGCAAAACGAGCAGGTATTCACGCACGGGCCACCCCTTGCATGTCCGGGCAGACGGCTCGCAGCGCCTCCAGCGCGATGACCCCTTGGCGGACGACATGGCCGGGTTGCCCGGGTTGCGAGAGGTCGACGATCGTGCTGGGTGTCTCCCCCGACGTCGGCCCCCCGTCCAGATAGACGCCCACAGTGTCCCCGAACATGTCGACCGCCGCCTGGACGGTGGTGGCCGGCGGCATCCCCGACAGATTGGCAGAACTGACGGCCAGCAGTCCAGTGGCCCGCAGCAGCGCCCTTGCGCCGTCGTGATTGGGGACGCGCAACGCGATGGTGTCTGGACGATCACCCAAGTCAAGTGGTAGTTTGGCCCGCAGTATCAGTGTCAGGGCGCCGGGCCAGAAGGCGTCAGCCAAGCGGTGGGCATCGGAGGGCACGTCGGCAGCCGCTTCGTCCAGCCAACTGGCGTCGGGCAACAAGACCGGAGGCGGCATGTCCCGTCCCCGTCGCTTCGTGTCGAGCAAAAGCTGCACAGCGCTTGGCGACGACGCGTCCGCCCCGATGCCATAGACGGTGTCCGTGGGCAACACCACGCACTGCCCAGCCTTCACGGCCTCCGTGGCAGCGTCGAGGGCGTCGTCCAATTGCGTCTCTAGCGAGTACACGGACAGCGAGAAATTCACCCGATCAACTCTAGCCGATCCACTCTTGCACAGCCGTGACGAACCGGGGACGTCCCGCCAAATCCTTGTGATCCGCTACCGCCCCAAACCCGGCTTGCGTCACCAGCTCCGGGGCCGACTCCCCCTGGCTATCGTCGTGCTCGCATGCCAGCAACCCACCCGGCCGCAGCAACCGCTTGGCGACGGGCAACAGGCTGCGCAGCGCGTCCAGATCGTCGTCCCCCGCGAACAACGCCATGTCCGGATCGCCGTCGGCCACATCGCGCGGCAGTTCCGACCGGCTGGCTTGGGGGACGTATGGCGGATTGCTGACGACCACATCCACCGTGCCATCAAGATCAATGAAGGCGTCGCTCCAATCACCCAATCTCAAGTCGACCCCACTGCCCGCCAGGTTCTGTTCAGCATAAGCAAACGCCTCGTGACTAGCCTCGACGGCATACACCTTGGCTCTGGTCTCATGGGCCAAGGCCAGCGCTATCGCCCCAGACCCGGTCCCCAGATCGACCACCACGGGGCGTTCAACAGCCCGTGCCGTCAGCCAATCGATGACCAGCTGAACCAGGCACTCGGTCTCGGGCCGGGGGACGAAGACGCCCGGCCCCACCCGCAATTGCTCGTATCGGAAGTAGGCCACACCGGTCAGGTGCTGCAGCGGCACACCATTGCACCGCCTGGCCACCAGGCACTCAAATCTGGCTTGCTCGTCCGGCGAGACCACTCGCACCGTCGCCAAGTCGGCTGGCTCTACGTCCAATACGTGCGACAGAAGCAGCCGGGCGTCCACCTCCGGCGATGGCAGCCCGGCCGCCGACAGCCTAGCCGCCGCCAACCGGATCAACTCGTTCATGCGGCCGGATTGCCCAGCCGCTCGGCCAGGTCAGCGGCTTGCAGTGCCGCGACCAGCGCCGTCATGTCCCCCGCGAGCACGGCGTCCAGATTGTAGGCCTTGTAGCCGATGCGGTGGTCGGCGATGCGGTTCTCGGGGAAGTTGTACGTGCGGATGCGCTCGGACCGGTCGACCGTCCGCACCTGCGACTTGCGCGCGGCGGACGCGTCGGCGGCGGCCTGCTCTTCGGCGGCGGCCACGAGCCGGGCCCGCAGAATCCGCATGGCCTGCTCCTTGTTCTGCAACTGCGAGCGCTGGTCCTGGCACGTGACGACCAATCCGCTGGGCAGGTGGGTGATGCGGACGGCCGAGTCGGTGGTGTTGACGCCCTGCCCGCCCTTGCCGGTGCTGCGATAGACGTCGACCCGCAGGTCGTCATCCAAGATCACCACGTCCTCCGGGGCGACGTCAGGCATCACCAGCACCCCTGCCGCCGAGGTGTGGATACGCCCTTGCGACTCGGTGACGGGCACACGTTGGACGCGGTGCACCCCGCCCTCGAACTTCAGTGTCCCGTACGGGGCGTCTTCCGGCGCCGCATTGGCGCCACCCCGGACGGCCACGGTCATCGACTTGATGCCCCCGAGGTCTGTCATCTCGGAATCCAGGACGTCTATCTTCCAGCCCCGTCGTATGGCATACGCCTGGTACATGCCGAATAGGTCGGCAGCGAACAGGGCCGATTCCTCGCCCCCCTCGCCGGACTTGATGTCCATGATGACGTCACAACCGTCGTTGGGATCGCGGGGCGCCAACAACGCCGTCAAACGCTCGTCCACCACCGCCAGTTGTTGCCTGATGTCATCGGCCTCGGTGGCAAAGTCGGCATCTTCGGCCGCCAGTTCTTCTGCCTCGGCGAGATCCACGGTCAGGCGTGCATGCTCGTCCAGACCCGCGATGATCGGCGCCAGCTCGTTGTAGCGGCGTCCCACCTTGCGCGAGCGGGCCGGATCGGCGTGCAGATCAGGGCTGGCCAACTCGGTTTCCACGCTGGCGAGCTCGTCGCGCAGCACCTCTGCGGCCTCAAACATGGCATCTCCTCAAACGTGGGTGGACAAAACAACAGGCGCCGGACAATTCGTCCAGCGCCTGCTTTATGACGTCTATTTGCCGGCTTGTTTCTTGCCGTACATGCGCTCGAACCGGGCGACACGACCACCGGTGTCGAGAATCTTCTGCTTGCCCGTGTAGAACGGGTGGCACTCGCTGCACACGTCTGCCTGGATGGCGCCGCCGCGGGCCGTCGATCGCGTGGTGAACGTGCTGCCGCACGTGCAAACCACCGTCGTCTCGTGATAATCGGGGTGGATACCCTGCTTCATGGTTTCTCCTTGTCAGTTAGGACCGGGTCGCTCAGCGCTCTGGCTGCCTACTTGGGAGGACGCGTGAACCGGGCCGACTAGCTATCATACCGTACCGGGCCGTTCGCGGCCAAGTAACCGCCGAATTCGCGGCTCGCCACCAATTGGGTGGACGTCTGGACGACGATCTCGTCAGGACCGATAGGACCACTATCGATCCTTCCTCGACCTAGCCAGCTATCCCGCCCAGAACGCCCAAGACAGCGCACTTAGTCGGAACTCGGGGTCGTCTTCGAAATCACGACTAGGAACTCGGAGTTGTTCTGGGTCTTGCGCATGCGGTTGAGCAGCATCTCCAGCGCCTGCTGGTCCTCCAGACCTGCCAACACGCGGCGCAGCTTCCAGATGATGTTCAGCTCCTCGCGCCCCATGAGCAGCTCCTCGCGGCGGGTGCCGGACGCGTCCACATCGATGGCCGGGAAGATCCGCTTGTCGGCCAGCTGGCGCGACAGCTTCAGCTCCATGTTGCCGGTGCCCTTGAACTCCTCGAAGATCACCTCGTCCATCTTCGAGCCGGTCTCGACCAGCGCCGTCGCCAGGATCGTCAGCGAACCGCCGTCCTCGATGTTGCGGGCCGCGCCGAAGAACTTCTTCGGCGGGTACAGCGCCGCTGAATCGACGCCGCCGGACAGGATACGCCCGGACGCCGGGGCGGCCTGGTTGTACGCCCGTCCCAACCTGGTGATGCCGTCCAACAGGATAACGACGTCATGCCCCAGCTCGACCAAACGCTTGGCGCGTTCCACCGCCAACTCGGCCACCGTGGTGTGGTCGTCGGCCGGACGGTCGAACGTCGACGCGATGACCTCCGCCGTCGTGGCGCGCTGGAAGTCTGTGACCTCTTCAGGCCGCTCGTCCACCAGCACAACCATGAGGTAAACCTCGGGATTGTTCGCCGTGATCGCGTTGGCGATGCTCTGCATGATCATCGTCTTGCCCGCTTTGGACGGCGACACGATTAGGCCGCGCTGACCCTTGCCGATCGGCGCCACCAGGTCGATGATGCGCCCGGTCATGTTGGTGGGCGTCGTCTCCATGCGCAGGCGCTGCTGCGGGTACAGCGGCGTCAGCTTGGCAAACTCGACGCGCCCGCGCATGCGGTCAGGCTCCACGCCGTTGACCGTGTCGAGGCGCACCAGTGGGTTGTACTTCTGGCTGCGCTCGCCGTCGCGGGGCATCCGGACGGCGCCGGTGATGACGTCACCCTTGCGCAACTCCCCCTTGCGGACGACCGACAGCGACACATAGGCGTCGTTCGGCCCGGGCAGATATCCGGACGTCCGGACGAATGCGTAGTTGTCCAGGATGTCCAGGATGCCGCTGACCTCGACCAGCACGTCGTCCTCGCGCACGCTGCTCTCGGCCATGCCCTCGATCTCGTTGGCCGGCCGGCTGGGGCGACGGTTGGAACGATCCCGGCTGCGGCGCCGGCGATTGCGGCGCGCCTGCTCGTCATCACCCGTAGACGGCGCGCTGAAGCTCTGCTTCTTGGAGTTGTCCGACGCCTGCTTGCGATGCTGCCGGGCGGACGGATCGCCCCTCAGCTCGTCGAGACGGGCGCCCACCTCCGCCACCACCGCGGCGTCAACCGCATGATCGCTATGCCCGCTGTAATCTGCCGGCTCCCTCGGCGCCTCCGGCAGAGCCGGTTCGGCGCGACGGGCGCCGATGATGGCGTCCACCAATTCCTGCTTGCGCATCTGGGCGACGCCCTTGAGGCCCAGTGCGGAAGCCGCCGATTTCAGCTCGGGCAACTTGAGACCAGTGATGTCACCGGCCATTGGCTCGTTTTCGCTCACGAGTTTCCTTCCCATAGTCAGGGATTCAGTAATAGTAACGTCGCTTGTTTGGATTGTGCTTGGCGCACGGTTCTTAACCTTTGGTGCGACCGCCCATCGGGCGACCTGCCATGCAACCTGGGCGCACCGACGGCTCGATTCTACCAAATCCTGTCAGAACTGCAAGACCCGTCCCTGTCCGTGGGCAATGATGATTCGCGCTTCGTCATATGTGCTCGCCACTGGCAGCGCGGGAAACTCGTCGATCACCCGCTGGGGTGGACGGAACAGAACCCCCACATCGGCTTCGAGAAGCATGCTGGTGTCGTTGTACGAGTCGCCCATCGCCAACGTCGCAAACCCCAGGCCGGCGAAGGCCCGCACGCTGGCCCGCTTCTGATCCGGCAGTCGCAGACGGTAGCCGACCAGCCGCCCGTCTTCCACCACCAGGTTGTGACAAAACATCGTCGGACGCCCCAGTGCCTCCATCAGCGGCATGGCGAACTCGGCGAACGTGTCCGAGAGGATCACCACCTGGTGGTGGCGCCGCAGCCAATCGAGAAACTCGACAGCCCCCGGATAAGGGCTCATGCCGGCGATGACGTCTGTGACGTCGCTCAAGCCCAGCCCGTGCTGGTCCAGCACCTCGAAGCGGTGTGTCATGAGCTGGTCGTAGTCGGCGATGTCGCGCGTCGTCAGCCGCAACTCGTCGATGCCGGTGCGCTCGGCGACGTTGATCCAGATCTCGGGCACCAGCACGCCCTCGAGATCGAGGCAGGCGATCCACGGACGATCCGTCATCACATACCCTCCATCCGCAACGTGTGGGGCGCGCCCCCGACCACCGGGCTGGCGATCAATTCGGCGACGCACATCTGCAGGTCGGCTTCGGTCGCCGGGTGCGTCTGCAGGTGCAACTCCGCCGACCACCGCGATTCGTCGTCCATGATGTACGGGCGCGTCTGGCGAACATTCGACACCGAAACCTGCCGGTTGGCGAATATCGTGGCGACATTGGCCAGGACGCCCGGCGCGTCCACCACCCGGAAGCGCAGGTGGTACCGGGTCATCGCTTCCTTGTCGGACGCCACGGGACGCATCATCTCGACCGTGTGGCTGGGCCCGGCGATCCCCTGGTCGCGGTTGCGGGCCACCGTCACCAAGTCGCCGATGACGGCCGACGCCGTCGGCACCCCGCCGGCCCCCGGCCCGAGGAACATAAGGCGCCCCGCCTGGCGGGATAGCACGTAAATGGCGTTGTAGGCGCCGTGCACACCGGCTAGCGGATGCTCCTGCGGCACCATCGCCGGATGCACCCGCACGCTGACCGAGCCGTTGGGCAAGACTTCCGCGATGGCCAGCAACTTGATGACGCAATTCGCCTCGGCCGCCGCCTTGATATCGTCCGTCGTCAGGTTCGTGATGCCCTCGCGGTACACCTGGTCGACGGTGACGGGGCTGTGGAAGGCCAGACGGGCCAGGATCGCCGCCTTGGCCGCCGCGTCGAAACCCTCGACATCGGCCGTCGGATCGGCCTCCGCGTAGCCGGCCTCCTGGGCCAGCCGCAACCCCTCCGAGAAGGACATGCCGTCGAGCGTCATCTTGTCGAGGATGAAGTTCGTCGTGCCGTTCACGATGCCCATGATGGTGGTGATCTCGTCGCCCACCAGCGACTCGCGCAGGGGGCGGACGATCGGGATGGCCCCGGCCACCGCCGCCTCGAAGTAGAGGTCGACGCCCGCCTCGTCGGCGGCCTCGAAAATCTGTCCGGCCCGCGACGCCAGCAACAGCTTGTTTGCCGTGACGATCGACGCCCCGTGCGCGATGGCCTTGCGCAGCAAGCCCTCCGCCGGGTCCACGCCACCGATCAGCTCGAGGACGATGTCGACATCCTCGCGCGACGCCAGCCCCTCCGCGTCGTCGGTGAACAGCGCCGGGTCGAGCCCCGGGCGCGGTTTAGTGATGTCGTGCACCGCGATGCCCACCAGCTCCAGGGGGCGCCCGATGCGCGTCGCCAATTCGTCGGCCTGCGTCGTCAACAACCGGGCCACCTGGGACCCGACCACGCCACAACCCAGCTGTGCCACGCGCAGTGGCTTGCCTGACACCTTCACACCATCACCGCCATACATCCAGAGCCATAAAGTCGTCCAAAGTCTCGCGTCTCACGAGCACGGTGCCTACCCCGTCGCGCAACCCGATGACGGGCGGACGCAAACTACCATTATAGTTGCTTGCCATCGCGCGTTGGTACGCCCCTCCGCACGGCACCGCGATCAGATCCCCGGGGCGGACGTCACCGGGCAGGAAAGTGTGGCGCACCAGCACGTCCGCCGTCTCGCAATACTTGCCCACCACCCGGGCGCGCACCGGCCCGGCTTTGGACGCCCGGTTGGCCAGCCAGGCCGCGTATTCCGCCTGGTACAGCGCGGGACGGGGGTTGTCGCCCATGCCGCCGTCGACCGCCACATAGGTGCGCGGCCCGTCCGGCAAGTTGACTTGCTTGACGACGCCCACCGTGTAGAGCGCCACCATCGCCGGCCCGACGATGGCCCGCCCGGGTTCCACAGACCAGCGCAGTGGGGCCAGCCCGGCCGCCGTCGTCAAGTTCTGCGTGACTTCGTGCAGGTGCGACGCCGCAGCCGCCGCTGCCAACGGACGGTCTGTGCCGGTGTACGCGATGCCGAAGCCACCGCCCATGTCACACTCGGGCAACTCGCGTCCGGCGGCGTCGCGGAATTGTGCCAGCAGGCCGACCAACCGGGCGATGGCAAGGTCGTAGCCGTCGTAGTCGAAGATCTGCGAGCCGATGTGGCAGTGCACGCCCAGCAGTCCGACGCCTGGCAGGCTGTCCAGCCGGAGCAACGCCGCGAGCGCCGAACCGTCCGCCATCGCGAACCCGAACTTCTGGTCGGCCACCGCCGTTTGGACGTGGGCATGGGTGTGGGCCTGGACGTCCGGGGTCACGCGCACCAACACCGGAATGGGGGACGCCCCCGCCGGTCGCTCCCGGCAGATCGTCTCCAGCCGGTCGATCTCGTCGGCGGCGTCGACGACGATCCGGCCGACACCGGATGCGACCGCCGCTCGCAGTTCCTCGTCCGATTTGTTGTTGCCGTGCAGCCCGATGCGCGATGGCGGCACGCCGGCCCGCAGCGCCACAGTCAGCTCACCCAGCGAGCAGACGTCGACGCCCAGGCCGCAGTCGGCCGCCCACCGGGCCACCGCCCGGCACAGGAACGCTTTGCTCGCATAGAACACCTGCCAGGGCGCGAACGCGTCGCGGAAACCCGTGGCCCGGGCTTTGAAGTCCGCCTCGTCCAGCAAGTACGCCGGCGTCCCGAACTCGGCGGCCGCCTGCACCGCCGTCATACCGCCGATCGTCAGCCCGCCGTCTGCCAATCGGGTTGTGGACGGCCACAGCGCCGGCTGGAACTGCAAAGACATGAATCTATCTTCACCTGATATGCTTGTCGGGTCAAGCAGCCAGCCCCCGTAGCTCAGGGGATAGAGCACCGCCCTCCGGAGGCGGGAGCGGGCGTTCGAATCGCCCCGGGGGCGCTGGCGGTGGTAGGAAGGCAAGCTGAATCCGGTGACCCGAATCGATTCGCCCCGCCGGTTGCTGTGCGTCTGGTTTGCCTCGCGTGTGCTGGTGCTGGGAATCTCGGTTCTGTCCGGCTTGGGGACGCAGAGCGACGTCTTCTACTACTTCGACCACATCAATGCCTTGGGTGCTAGCGGCCCCGCGCAAACCATGCCCGAATACCCCATCCCGGCGGTGTGGCTGCTGGCCGTGCCGTGGTTGCTGGGCCTGGGCCGGTCCACGGGATATGTCATCGCCTTCGCCTGCCTCATGTTGGCTCTGGACGCGGCTTTCACCTACACGCTGTGGCGCACGGGGGGACGCCGCCGCAGCCAAGCCGTCCTGCTCTGGACGGTGTTCTTGATGTTGATCGGCCCGACCGCCTACATGCGTTTCGATCTGATCGTCTCGGTGATGGCCGGCTGGGCGCTCCTGGCGATGCGACGCCGCCGCCCGGGCATCGCTGGAGCTCTCATCGGGGTGGGTGCCGCCGTCAAGCTATGGCCCGCTCTGCTGTGGCCGGCACTGTGCGGGTTGGGACGACGGACCGCCGTCCGGGCCACTGCGGCTTTCGGGGTGGTCGGCCTCGTCGCGGCGGGTGCGGCCTGGGCGTGGGCCGGGTGGGATCGCCTGGTCTCCCCGCTCGTCTACCAGTCGGACCGGGGGTTGCAGATCGAGTCGGTCTTCGCCAGCGTCCCCATGCTGTTGCGCGGGCTCGGACTTGGCGACTTCGCCGTCACACTGTCGCGCTACCAGGCCTTCGAGATCTGGGGCACCGGCGTGCAACTCTGGCTGCGAGCCGCGTCGGTGGCTGTCTACCTGGGCTACGGCTTGATCCTCGTCGCCTACGCTGCCTGGCTCTGGCGGGGTCACGGCCGTCTGGACGAAGCCGCCGTGCTGGTGTTGCTGGCCATCACCACGCTGATCGTCACGAACAAAACGTTCTCGCCGCAGTACGTGATCTGGCTGGGCGCCCCGCTGGCCGCCGCGGTCATCATAATTGGCGACGGCCGACCCCGGTTGAGACGCCTGTGCGTCCTGGTGCTGGCGATGACGCTGGCCACCTTGCTCGTCTACCCATTGGGGTACACGACGCTGGTGCGCGATGCCGCGGGGTGGACGCAAGTGGCCCGTGGCGCCGTCACCGTCGTCCTGGTGGCCCGCAACGCGATGCTCGTCTGGATTGAGATCCAGTTGATCAGGTGGGCGTACGGATTCTTAAAGCCTGGCACTGAACGCGAGGTCCTGGCATGACGACGGGCAGGCGCTTCTGGTTCAGCGTCATCGGGATATCTCTCACCTGGACGGCCAGCCGGGTGTTCATGGCCTACATGTGGTGGTCACACGGTCAGTTCATCGACACCGATGTGATGTACTACTACAACGCGTCGCTCAACCCCGATGCGACGGCCTTGGCTGAATATCCCACCCCTATACTTTGGCTGATGCGCCTGCTGGTCTTCGTCTGCGGCCATGACTCAACCGTCTTCTTCAACGTCTTCATCATCGCCATGCTGGCCTTGGACGCGCTGGTGACGGCCGTCCTGTTCTGGCGTTGCTCACCGCTGGCGGCAGCCTATTGGATAGTGTTCCTGGCCCTGCTGGGACCGATCATCTGGTTCCGCATCGACTTGATACCAGCGGCCTGCGTGACCCTTGGCCTGCTGGAACTGCAGCGCAGTCCCCGTCTCAGTGGCGCCCTGCTGGCGGTCGGCGCGGCCACCAAACTGTGGCCAGCGCTTCTGATCCTGCCCACCTCCGGTTTTGGACGCCCAGCCCGCCGCCGTCTGGCCAGTTTCGCTGTCGCCGGTGGCGGCTTGGCGGTGTTGTCGCTGGTGATCGACGGATGGACGCGCTCGGTCTCGCCCATCATGTGGCAGACGCAGCGGGGATTGCAGATCGAATCGCTGTCAGCCACATGGGCCATGATCCTGCACGCCACCAGGCCGGGCGTCGTCATCGTCCAGATGTCGCAGTTCAACGCCTACGAGGTGTTCTCCCACGTCACGGACGCCGGGTTGACCACCGCCAGCGTCCTGATGGCGGTCGCCATCGGCTTCACCCTGCTCCAGACGTATCTGTTGGTCGTCCGGCCAATTATCCGTCACCGAGCGAAAGCGGATGTGAGCTACGCGATGCTGCTTTCCGTGACCGCAGTCGTGGCTGCCGTGATCGCCGCAGACAAGACGTTCAGCCCGCAATATCTGATGTGGCTGGCCGGCCCGCTCGGCCTGACTCTGGCGTTTGCCAAGACGTCCTCCCAGCGTCGTGCCGCCATCGTCATGGCCGTGCTCGGCTGCGTCGTGGCGGGGCTGACTCAGTCGGTGTTCCCCCTGAACTACGTCAGTTTGATAGCAAACCCATTGGGCGGAGCCGGAGCCACCACCTTGTTGGTCGCCCGCAACGCCTGCATGGCCGGGCTGACGCTGTTCGCGATGGTGTGGTCGATACGTGAGTCGGATCGGGCGATCCGGGATATTTCTTAAGCATTTTTGTGGGTCAATTGCTTGACATTTGTGGCATTCTTGATGTGTAAGATCGCTTGATGAACGACAGCTGAGGAACCTAATGGATTGGCGCCACAAGGCAGCATGCCTGACCGAAGACCCTGAGTTGTTCTTCCCTATCGGCAACACCGGACCGGCCTTGGCACAGATCGAAGAAGCGAAGCGGGTCTGCCGTCGCTGCCCGGTCCGCGAAGACTGCCTGCAGTGGGCTTTGGACGCCGGCCAGGACCACGGTGTGTGGGGCGGCATGAGCGAGGACGAGCGTCGCGCCATGAAGCGCCGGGCCGCTCGTTCCCGGATCCGCCTGCCCTGACATCTCGCACCCCGAGTTGCAGTGGGCACCTCAAACCCGGTTGGCGTCCAGTACCCGGCGCAACTGATTGATGACGACCGCGATTTGGCCGTCTTCAAGTGTCTGCGGGTTGATCTGAATACCGCCATTCCGGCTCAGCACCACCACACCCGGATCGCCCGCCAGCAACTGCGCCGCCAACTCCAAGTTGTCGGCCTTGAGACGCCCCGGCTTCGGGGTGACGATGGCCCACGGCATCGGCTGGCCGGCCTCGCTGGGGAATCCCCGCACCACGTCGAACGCGTCATCCCCCACGAAGGCGTCCACCACCGCCTTCACCTGGCGCTCGTAATCGGCCAGCACCGCGTCCTCGTCCTGAAGCATGAATTGCTCGACGGCGCTGAGCAGCCCGACGATCTCCTCCTTGCCCACCTTCATGGGACGCCCGATGCCGTCGTGCGGGCTGGCGATCCGCCGGATCCGCTCGATCATTTCACGACGGCCCACCATCAGGCCGCTGCTTTGCGGCCCCCGCAGGCCCTTGCCGCCGCTGAAAATCACCACGTCGGCACCGGCTTGGGTGAACCGCCACAGGTTCTCGCGGCGCGGCAACTGCGCGGCGGCGTCCACAATCAGCGGGATGCCGTGCTCCCTGGCGATACGCACCTGGGTCTCCAGCGGCGGACGGTTGCCCATGCGGTGCTCGAAGTAATACAGGAAGATCGCCGCTGTCTTGTCCGTGATGGCCGCCTCCAGTTGCCGCACCGTGCCGCCGCCGTCATCCCCGTACAAGACGCGCTTGCCACCGGCCGATTGGATGGCGACGTCGTACTCCACCCGTCCCGCCTGCGACAAGACGATTTCGTTTCTCAGACCGTCAGAAAATGGCAGACGATCCAAAGCCTCGGCGTCGTCCCCCGCAATCGCCGCCGCCGTCGCCAAGAAAATACCCGACGCCGCCCCGTTGCAAATGAAGGCCGCCTCGTTGTGTGTCAACTGAGCCAGACGCTCCCCCACCCGCTGGTGCAGATCGTCGATATCCACGTAACTGCGCGACGCCTCGGCCATCGCCGCCATCGTCTCGTCCGACAGCAGCGACCCGCCATACATCGTCAAAGTGGCCGCCGCATTGATGTACTGCTTGACGCCAAGGCGCTGATAAACACCCATGTCTGCACTTTCTTGATGAACCATCACATCGCACAAGATCTTACGCTCAGCGACAGGACCGCCTAATAGGGTGGTGGGGCGTGGCACTCTCGGACCACGCCCCACATGCGGTGGCCTTGGCCAGATCTAAGAGGGGCAATCCAGATCTGTAACCACCGCCATACACGGCCTGTTGAGGGGACGACTGGCCGTGAATCCTTTGTTGCTAGCTAACCCTCCCCCACTGCGCGAACTACGCATTGTTTCAATGTGTGTTTCAATGTAAACATGGTGTGGGGCAAACACGCAAAGCCTGTCTCAAAATCGGCTCAGCGTCGCGCCATGATCCGCGCGGTCTCCGCCACGTCAAGACGCATCTGGGCCACCAGGTCGTCCACGCTGGCGAACGTGACCATGCCGCGCAGCATCTGCCGGAAGCCCACCTCGACGGTTCGGCCATACAAGTCGATGTCGACGCCCAGCACGTGGGCCTCCACGCGGCGCGACGATCCGAAAGTCGGGTTGCTGCCCACGCTGATCGCTGCTGGGAGACGCTCCGTTGACTCGTCCACCACCCGCAACCAACCGGCGTAGACCCCATCGGCGGGAACCACCAGGCCATCTCCGGGCAGCAGGTTGGCCGTCGGAAAGCCCATCCCGCGCCCCCGGTGGTCGCCATGCACGACTACTTGGCGGACGGAAAAATCGCGGCCCAACAACCGGGCGGCACTAGCCACCTCGCCGTCCATGACGAGACGCCGGATGGTGCTGGACGAGACCACCTCGCCGTCCACCTCGACGATCGGGCTCGCCAACACGCGGAACCGCCAGTCGGCCAATTCGGCGAGACGGCCCGGTGTGCCAGCGCCACCGGCGCCGAACGTGAAGTTTGCCCCTACCGCCACGGCGGTCGGGTGCAGCGGCGCCAGGTATCGCTCGACGAAGACCGCCGGGCTCAGCGCGGCGAGCTGAGGTGTGAACTCCAGCAACAGGATCTCGTCGACACCCGCCTCCAGCAGAGCGTCCTCGCGGGCGTCCAGATCTTGCAACAACGGGGCCGCACCGGACGGGTTCAACAACACAGAGGGATGCGGCCAGAATGTGACACCCGTCACACGGTCGCCCGTTCCGGCGGCCACCCGGGCTGCTTGGATGACGGCCCGGTGCCCGAGGTGGACCCCGTCGAAAGTTCCGATGGCTAGCACGCTCATGATTCGCCCCCGATGAAAACTGCCACAGGCACGGCGCGATCTTGGTCGGGCCGGTAGAGCGCCAGGAACTTGCCGCCGGCGAACACCGCCGTCGGGTCCGCCCTCACCTGGGCATCCAGGGGACGTCCGTGCGCCACGTCGGCGGACTGGACGTCGTCCACATCCACCACGGCAAAACACCTAGCCGCCACGTCATCGATACCAAGTAGACCGTCCCAATTCACGTCGTCCAGCGGCACCGCCACGTCCTCGCCGAAAACACCGACCCGCGTGCGCCGCAACGCTGTCAGGTGGCCGGCCACGCCCAGCGCCACACCCAAATCCCTGGCCAGCGCCCGGATATACGTGCCGGACGAGCAATCGACCATCACATCCAGATCGACGAATGATCCCGTATCGTGCCTTGTCAGCACCTCAAACCGCGAAATTGTGACAGCCCGGGGCTTCAACTCCACCGACTCCCCCGCCCGCACCCGGGCGTAGGCCCGCTTGCCGTCCACCTTGATCGCCGACACCGCGCTGGGCACCTGTTCGATGTCGCCCGTCAGCCCGCCGATAGCCGCCGTGACCGCAGCGTCGGCCACACCCGTGGCGTCGACCACCTCGCCCAACGGGTCGCCCTCCGCGTCGTCGGTCGTCGTCGCCTGCCCTAGCCTGATGGTGGCCCTGTACCCCTTGGACGTCCCGGCCAGGTAGCCCAGCAGGCGCGTGGCCCGCCCGACCCCGACGATCAGCACGCCGGTGGCCATCGGATCCAGAGTGCCGGCATGACCGGCCTTTTTCACACCGAGCGCCCGCTTCAGGCGGCTGACGACTTGTTGGGACGTGCACCCCGCCGGCTTGTCGACGACGAAAACGCCGCCGCGCCCGTCAGGCCTCATCATCCTCGTCCGCTGGTTTCTTGTAAGGATCGGCCTCACCGGCATAGGCGCCGTCCACGCGCCGCTCCGCCAACTCGGCGTCCATGCCCCGTACGCGGTCCAGCAGTTCTTCCATCTCGCGGCTGGACTCGGGGACGGCATCGCGCACGAACGCCAGCGACGGGGTGAACTTCATGCCAAGCTTCTTGCCGACTGCCGTCCGCAGCATCCCCTTCGCCGACTCCAACGCCGCGGCGGTGGCCGACTCGTCGCCGTCCCCACCCGGTAGCACCGAGTAGAAGACGGTGGCCTCGCGACCGTCGCCAGTCACGCGCACGTCGGTGATGGTGACGAACCCCAGACGCGGGTCCTTGACGCGCCGCTCGAGCATCAGCGCGATGATTTCCTTGATCTGATCGGACAGCCGATCAGTCCAGTCGCCAGCCATCACGTCCTCGCCTTCTCGACCATCTCGTAGGCCTCGATGACGTCACCAAGCTGGATGGCCGAGTAGCCGCCCAGCGTCATGCCGCACTCGAAGCCCTCGCGCACCTCGGTGGAGTCGTCCTTCTCGCGGCGCAGCGACGCGACGGACGTCTCGGCCACGACGGTGCCATCGCGCACCAGCCGGGCCTTGGCGTTGCGGCGCATGATGCCGGTGAGCACCATGCAGCCGGCGATGTTGCCGAACTTGGACGAGTGGAATATCTCGCGGATTTCGGCCGTGCCCAGCGTCTGCTCCTCGTAGATCGGCTTCAGCATGCCCTTGAGCGCCGCCTCGATGTCGTCGATCGCCTGGTAGATGATCGAGTAGAACCGCACGTCCACGTTCTCGCGGTCGGCGGCCTGCGCGGCCTGCGCTGTGGGACGCACGTTGTAGCCGAGGATGACGGCGTGCGGCGTGGACGCGGCGGCCAGCGTGACGTTGGTCTCGGTGATGGCGCCGACGCCCCGGTCGATGACGCGCAGGCTGACCTCGTCGCCGATGTCGATCTTGGCCAGGGCGTCTTCCAGCGCCTCGACGGAACCGGCGGTGTCGCCCTTGAGGATCAGCAACAGTTCGGACGTCTCGCCCTTGGTCATCTGCTCGAACAGCTCGTCCAGCGTCTTGCGGCGGGCGCCGATGGCCTGGGCGGCGGCCCGCATGCGGGCTTCGCGCGTCGTCGCCACCTGGCGGGCCGTGCGGTCGTCGTCCACCACCAAGAAGTGGTCGCCGGCGCCGGGCACCGCCGCCAGGCCGATCACCTGGACGGGCAGGGCCGGCGGGGCTTCGTCGACGGTCTCGCCGTGGTCGTTCATCAGTGCCCGCACGCGCCCGTACGTCGAGCCGGCCACGATGGAGTCGCCCTTGCGCAGCGTGCCGCGCTGGATCAAGACGGTGGTGACGGGCCCGCGCCCCTGGTCGAGGTGGGCTTCGATGGTGACGCCCTGGGCCGGCATGTCCGGGTTGGCGCGCAGGTCGAGGGCGGCGTCGGCCGTCAGGATGATGGCCTCCAACAGTTCGTCCAGACCTTGCTTGGTGACGGCCGAGACGTCGACGAACATGGTGTCGCCGCCGTACTCCTCCGGCGTCAGCCCGTATTCCATGAGCTGGCCGCGCACCTTGACGGGGTCGGCGCCCGGTTTGTCGATCTTGTTGACGGCCACGACGATGGCCACCCCGGCTGCCTGGGCGTGGTTCAACGCCTCCAGCGTTTGGGGCATGACGCCGTCGTCGGCCGCCACCACCAGCACGGCGATGTCCGTCGACTGGGCGCCGCGGGCGCGCATGGCGGTGAAGGCCTCGTGGCCGGGGGTGTCGATGAAGGTGATCTTGCGTGGCTCGCCGTCCACCTCGGTTTCGACCTGGTAGGCGCCGATGGCCTGGGTGATGCCGCCGGCCTCGCCCTCGACGACGTGGCTGTGGCGCAGGGCGTCCAACAACTTCGTCTTGCCGTGGTCGACGTGGCCCATGACGGTGACCACCGGCGGGCGGGCGCGCAGATCGTCCTCGCCGCCAGCGTTCTCGCCGTACTCGATGTCGAAGCTGGACAGCAGGTCGCGGTCCTCGTCCTCGGGGCTGACGACGTGGATGTCGTAATTCAGCTCGGCGCCCAACACCTCGAGCGTCTCGTCGGGCACCGACTGGGTGGCGGTGATCATCTCGCCCAGGTTGAACAGCACCTGAACCAACTGGGCGGCGTCGACGTTGATCTTCTCGGCCAGATCGGTCAGGGACGAGCCCCGCCGCAACCGGATCGTCTGCCCGTCGCCGGACCGGATGCGCACGCCGCCGATCGTCGGCGCTTCCAGCATGTCGAATTCTTGGCGCTGCACGCGCTTGGACTTGCGGCTCGACTTGCGCCCGCTGCCGCGTCCGAAAGCGCCCTGCGTGCCCGAGCCGGTGCGACCGCCACGGCCACCACGGCCACCGCCGACCGGCGGCATCGTCAGCGTGCTGGCACCGGCGTTGCCGCCACTGGGGCTGCCGCCGCGTCCGCCACCGCGTCCGCCGCCACCAGGGCGCGGCCCGCCACTGGGGCGGTTCGAGGAGCGTGGCGTGTTGGCTGACGCCATCGACCCGGTGGCCCGCTTGGGCATCATGGCAGGGTTCGGACGCGGCATGCCCGGCAGTCCGCCGGTTTGGCCCGGACGCGGCGGACGGGCCTCGCCCTCCTCGCCCGGCGCGCCAGGATGGCGTTGCCCCATGCCCTGCTGCACGGAGTATGGATTGTTGCCGGGGCGTGGGGCGCCCGGGCGGCGCAACGTCGCCGGGGTGACGCCCGAAGGCTTGGGTTTGGGGGGTGCGACGTCGGGCGCCTCCACCGGCTCTGGCTCGGGGACCGGCACTTCTACCACCGGCTCTGGAGCTGCTGGCTCGGCGGGCGCCGGTTCGACCACGGGTTCGGCGATGGGAGCCTCGACGACCGGCTCCACCACAGGTGGCGCAGGCGGTTGCTCGGCTGCCATCAGATCGCGGACCTGCTTGGCGACGATGGATTCAATGCTCGACGAGGCGGTTTTGACGTATTCGCCCATCGATGTCAATTTGGCAAGAAGCGTCTTGCTTTCGACTCCGAGCTCTTTTGCGAGCTCAGAGACTCGGACCTTGGCCACTGTTCTCCTTCAGGCCCGAGGTTCAGCAGGGGCCGGCTAGTTGTGCGTGCTCATTGTTGGGTACTCATCGAGCGCTCATGAGCATTTGCCCACTTTCTGATCGTGCCGCTGCCCGACAGGGCAACAGAGCCGCCTGACGTCAGACAGCTTCTCTATTGTATCAGGCGTTGCCGGGACGGCGAAGCCCGTCCGCGCTGATTTATGCGGTAGTGTTTTGCCGGATGGATCAATCAAGCAGTCAGATCGCAGCGCCCCCGCCGCGCAAGAAATATGGTCCTCGCAAAGGCACTGCCCAACGACGGGAGGAAATCCTCGAAGCAGCCATGCAGGTCTTCGCGGCCAAGGGCTTCCACGCCGGCACGCTGAACGATGTCGCAGAGCTGGCGGGTATGACCCACGCCGGCGTTTTGCATCATTTCGGCAGCAAGGAGAACCTGCTGCGAGCGGTGCTGCAGTACAGGGATAATCTGGGCACTTCCGCTGCGCACACGGCCTACGGGCTCGATTTCTTCCGCCATCTGGTCGCGACAGCCCAGCAGAACAGCATGCGTTCGGGCATCGTGCAGACGTATGTCGTGTTGTCCGCCGAGGCCGTCACCGAAGACAACCCCGGCACTGAGTTCTTCACAGATAGGTTCAGCGAACTGCGCGAACTGGTATTCAGCCAGATCAAGCAGTTGAATCCAGCCGACGACCCACTCCCCGAGTCGCAACTGCTGGCCGCCTCCAGCAACATCATCGCTTTGATGGACGGGCTCCAGGTGCAGTGGCTGCTCGACCCGAAACTGGTGCACCTTGTCGACGACACAGTCTTCGGCATCGACGCCATCCTGCGGCGCGTCACCGCCGGTGCGTCCGCCCAATCAATCCTGGCGCGCTCCTGATAGGTGGCAGGCCACCAGTCTGTCCGCGTCGTCAGGCGTTGGCGACGGCGCCAACACCGGATCCGTTCGGCCGCACACTGGCAAGACGGCGGGGCAACGCGGGGCGAAGGGGCAACCGACGATGGGGCGTGTCAGATCTGGCGGCGCCCCGGGGATGCCAGTCAGCGCCTCCTTGGGCCCGTGCAATGGCGGGAATGAGGCCAACAGCGCCTTTGTGTACGGATGTTTGGCCGCCCGGTAGAGGCTTTGCGCCGATCCCTGCTCGACGATCCTTCCGGCGTACATGATGGCTATCCTGTCGGCTATCTCGATCAACAGCGACACGTCATGGGTGATGAAGATCACGGAGAACCCCAGCTGCTCGCGCAACCGGGCGATCTGCCCGACGATCTGGCGTTGCATGACGACGTCGAGGGCCGTCGTCGGTTCGTCCATGATCAGCACCTGGGGATCCAGCGCCAGGGCCATGGCTATCATGACGCGCTGCCGCATGCCGCCGGACAGCTGATGGGGGTAGGCGTCCAGCCGGTCGGCCGCGATGCCCACCAGCTCCATCAGTTCTCGCGCTCGCTGACGCCTCTCGGCTGCGGTGGTCGACGGCCGGTGGGCTTTGATGGCGTCCGTCAATTGGTCCACCACCCGGTAAACCGGGTTCAGCGAGTTCATCGCCCCCTGGAAGACGAGCGCCGTGTCGACCCACCGGCTGGCCCGCAATTGGGCGTCGGTCATCGCCAAGATGTCGCGTCGCTCCCCGTCCCGGCCCGCCAGCCACACCTGCCCGCCGGTGATCAGGCCGGGCGGCGGCAACAAGCGCGTCGCCGCGTAGGCCAGGGTCGATTTGCCGCAACCAGACTCCCCGGCCAAGCCGAGCACCTCCCCCGGGCGCAGGCTAAGATCCACGCCGCGCAGCACATGTACCGGGTTGTCCGTGTAGCCGTAGTCCACGCACAAACCGGCTATCTCCAAGACGGGCGTCGTAGTCACAGTGCTCATCAACTACTCCTGACTGCGCGGGGACGGACGACGGGCGTGAACCCGACACGGGGCCGGATCTTCAGGCGGCGCAACCGGGCGGCGTTCATGCCCGAATTGCGCAGCCGGGGGTTCACGAACTCGTCGATACCGAAGTTGACCAGCGCCAAGGACATGCCGAGCAGTGCGATACACAGCCCGGCTGGGACGAACCACCACCAGGCGCCCTGCAGGAAAGCCGCGTTCACCTGGGCGTCATGAAGGATCTGCCCCCAATTCCAGTCGCTCAGCGACGTGACACCGATGAACGCCAGGGTCACCTCGCTGAGGACGGCGGCGATCACCGTGTTGATGAATGTGGACGCGATGATCGCCGTCAGGTTCGGCATGATCTCGAAGACGATGATGCGCCAGCTCTTCTCGCCGTTGGCCCGGGCCGCCTCGACGAAGTCACGGTGCGCCATCGACAACGTCTGGGCGCGCATGACGCGGGCGCCCCAGGCCCAGCCCGTCAGGGCTATCACCAGGATCACCGTCCACGACTTGGGATGGTCCAGCAGAGACGTGATGACGATGATCAACGGCAGTGCCGGTATGACGAGGAAAACGTTGGACAACATCGACAACACCTCGTCACCCCAACCCCCGAAGTAGCCGGCGCTGACGCCGACCAGGACGGCCAGGGCTGTGGCGATGATGCCCGCAGTCAGGCCGACCGTCATCACACCCCGGGTGCCGACGACCAGCTGCGAGAAGATGTCCTGCCCCAGTTGGGTGGTGCCCAGCAGGTGCTTCCAGGACGGGCCCTGCAGCATGTCGACCGGGTACGGTTTGCTCGGGTCGAATGGCGCCACCCATGGTCCGATGATCGCCACGAGCACGAAGAAGGCCATGATGGCCAGACCGGTCAATGATTTGGTGTTTCGCAACACCACGAATCGCTGGCGCTTCACCATGGCTCAGTCCTTCCTGGTCCGGGGATCGAGGATGGCGTAAACCACGTCGGCCAATATGTTGGCCAGGATGACGGACAACGTGATCACCAAGAAGATGCCCTGCATCAGCGGGTAGTCCTTCGACCCGACCGCTTGCAGCAGCACGAAACCGATGCCCTGGTAACTGAAGACTTGCTCCATGACCAGCGAGCCGGAAACCACGAAACCCAGCGACAAGGCGAAGCCGGAGATCTGCGGCAAGATGGCGTTGCGGGCGGTGTAGGCGAACATCACCTGATGCTCCGGCAAACCCTTGGCCTGGGCGATCGTCACGAAATCCTCGTTTGAGACGGTGATCATCATATTGCGCATCGAGATGATCCAGCCGGCCATCGATGAGATGACGATTGTCAGGGCCGGCATGATGGCGTGCACCAGCACGGAGCTGATGAATCCCCAGTCCCACCCGGGTAGCAGCCCATTGGTGTACGAGCCGTACATCGGCAGCCAACCCAGCTTGACGCCGAAGAAGAAGATGAATATCAGGGCGATCCAGAAGTACGGCACCGACGAGAAGAACGTTGTGAATGGTATGACGGCCTCAGAGCCGGAGCCGCGGCGCCAGCCCAGCACAATCCCGGTCAGCGTGCCGATGCTGAAGGCGATGACGGTGGCCAGGCCGACCAGCACGATGGTCCAGGGCAACGCTTGGAAGACGACATCCTGAACCGGCGTCGGATAGTGCAGAAACGACAGCCCGAGGTTGCCGTGGCACAACTGGCCCCAGTAGTCCCAATACTGCGACCAGGCCGATGTCTGCTTATCCAGGCCGAATTGCTTGTACAACGCCGTCTGCATATCCGACGGCAACTGTGGCCAGCGCAACATCAGCGACTGCACCGGGTCACCCGGCATCAGGCGCGGGATGAAAAAGTTCAGCGTCACGGCAGCCCAGATCGTCACCAAGTAGAAGACCGTTTTCCGGATGAAGTTCTTCATGCCGCCGCTCCTTTCACCCAACAGGCCGCCGCATGGCCGGGCCCCACCTCGGTCATCGGCGGTTGGGTTTGGCACTGGCTGGTGGCCAGCGGGCAGCGCGGATGGAACCGGCAACCGGCGGGTGGGTCCACCAGGCTGGGCGGTTCGCCGCTGTCTTGGACGTCGACATCGGCCAGATGGTCGGGATCGGGCGCGGAGGCCACCAGTAGCTGCGTGTAGGGATGGGCCGGTTGCTGGGTGACGCTCTCGGAGTCGCCGCGTTCCACGATGCGCCCCGCGTACATGACGATCGTCTGATCGGCGAAATAGCGGGCGGAGGCGACGTCATGGGTGATGTAGAGCACGGCCAGGCCGAGGTCGTCGCGCAATTCCTGCAACAGGTTCAGCACCCCCAGACGCATGGAAACGTCGAGCATCGACACCGGTTCGTCTGCCAGCAACACTTGGGGTGACGCCGCCAAGGCCCGCGCGAACGAGACGCGCTGGCGCTGGCCGCCGGATAGCTCATGCGGATACTTGTCGATGAACGCGTCGGTCGGTGTCAGCTTGACTTGTTCGAGCAATGTGGTGATACGGTTGGTCCGCTCCGCGCCCGACAGCCCCGGGCTGTGGATGGCGACGGCCCGGCCCAGGATGTAGCGCACCGTGTGGATGGCGTTCAGCGACCCGAACGGATCCTGGAAGATCATTTGCACGTCGTGGCAATAGGCGCGCAACTGCCTCGCCGTGCGCACGCGGACGGGGTGGCCGTTCAGTTCGATGGTGCCGGCGCTCGGCGTCAAAATCTGGGCGAGCAGGCGGGCCACGGTCGACTTGCCCGAGCCCGACTCGCCGACCAGCGCCACCACCTGGCGGTGGCACAGATCGACCGAGAAGTCCTCGACGGCGTGCACACTGGCCCGTCTGGCAAATGAGCCGGCGCGGAACTGCTTGACCAGGCCGGTGGCGCGCAAGGCTGGCGGATCGCTGACTCGTGCTGGTTCTGACATGCCCTTCCCCGCTCGTCGTTCCTAATGATATACGGGTTTGCCCCGCCCCGGCCGGGTAGTCAACCGGGGCGGGGAAAACCGATGGCTCAGCTGACCGCCGTCAGTTTGGTCAGGATGAGCGTGGCGCACGGCAACGTCATATTGATGTCGTTGTATGGGTTGTCAGCCGTCGGCCAGCCAGTGTAATACTTGGTCGAATACTGACCCCAGCTCGGGCGCTCCAGCAGGGGCACCGCCGGCACCTGGTCGACGAAGACCTGTTGGATCGTGGCCATCGCGGTGGTCCGGTCGGTGTCTGTGGTGGCTGTCGCATAGGCGTTCAACGCGTCTGTGGCGTCTTGCGACTGGAAACGACCGAAGTTGTTCGTCGCCGTCTGGCCCAGTGGCTTGTAGTACGAGCCGTTCATGATGCTCGAATAGGCATCGTACGGTGTCATGCCCTGGTCGGTCCAGTGCAGCGTGGCGGTGAAATTGCCGCTGGCCACATCGGCGAACCACGTGTCGGAGGTGGGCGCTTGCACGTCAACCTTCATGCCGAGATCGGTCGTCATGGCGTCAGCGATCAATTGCAGCTCGGCCTGGTAATCGTTCCAGCCATTCGGCACGGCCACCGTGATCGAGACGGCCTTGCCGCTCGGATCCGTCAGTGACTTTCCGGGATCGACCTTGTAACCGGCCTGCGTCAGCAGATCCTGCGCTCCCTTGACGTCAACGGCGAAGTTCTGGCCCTGGAATTGCTGGGCGATGAACGATGAGCCGGCTTGGGACGGCAGACCCGTCACACTGGTGATCGGGGCGGCCGCTCCGGTGGACCCGGTGGTCGAGAGCACCTGGCGGTCGATGATCATCGAGACCGCCTTGCGCAGGTTGACGTCGGTGAACGGGCCCTTTTCGCAGTTGAACCACATGGCGTCGAAGTTCAGAGGCGACGGGAACCACGAAACGTAGGCTGGATCCTTGCTGTCAAAGACGTCCTTGTAGTTCGCGATGTAGCCCCAGCCCCATTGCACATCGCCGGCCACCAGCGCGTTGAGCAGCGCGGTGTTGTCGTTGAACGACTCGTAGGCGATGGTCTTGACGGACGGCTCGCCACCCCAGTAATTCGGGTTGGCCTTGAGCGTGACAGCCATCGGTGTGAACGTGTCCAGAGTGTACGGACCGGAACCCACCGGGTTCTGGTTGGTGTCTGTCGTCGGATCGGCGATGCTGCTCCAAATGTGCTTCGGCACGACGAAGATGCCCAGGATACGGTGCTGGTTGACGAACTGCGGCATCGTGAAACTGACAGTCACCTGGTTGCCGTTCACCGTGACATCCTTGTATGGCAGCGCCTCATTGTTAAGGGCGCCATTGTTATCCATCCGGATCTGGAACGAATAGGCCACGTCGTCGGGGGTCAAAGGCTGGCCGTCCGACCACTTGACACCCTGACGGATGGTGAAAGTGATGGCGGTGTAGTCGGAGTTCCACGAGAAATCTGTGGCCAGCCACGGTACTGGCGCCGCAGTCGGATCGAGAACGTTGTCGACCATCAACGGCTCGTAGATGGCGTAGGCGTACCCCAGGTCACGCGCCGCCGAGGTGGTGACAAAGGGGTTCGAGTTGTTGGTCTGCGCCCCGTCCGGTTTGCCGAATGACAGGACCGGGATCGACGGGTTGGCAGTGTTTGTACTGGTACCGGTATTGGTGTTGCCACCGCAGCCGGTCATCATCATAGCGGCACCCAATAGGGCTGCCACTAGGGGAACTATTCGCTTCCCTTGCATCATTATCTCCTTTGATCGTTTTCAAATGCGGTTGTTGTTTTCAATTGTCTGCCTGAGCCGGGAGGTTAGGTTCCCCGGCCCAAGATTTTCTAGTGACTCACGCCCATAACACCTCGATTCCCAGCGGCAGGTCGAGTGAGTTATGGCCGATGGCGATGGTGTACGAACCATTCGGCAGCATCCACCTTCCTGGTTTGTCCCCGTCTGCCGGGTCCCATACCTCGAAGGCGCGTCGCGGGATCGTGATCGCCGCTTCGACGGTCTCGCCTGGTCCGGCCTGCGCCCTGGTGTACCCAGCCAGCCAGATCGCTGGCCGGGACGGGCCATCGCTTGGCTGCCGCAAATACGCCTGCACCAGATCGTCGCCGCTTCGGGATCCTGTGTTGCGCAGCTTCACAGACACCTGCACTGCCTGATTGGTTTGCTGGACGATCCCGCAATGAAGCAGTTGCCAAGACGTCCATCCCAACCCGAAGCCAAATGGCCGGGCCGGTTTGCGGCCGGATTTGGCCCAGCCCCGGTAGCCGACGTCGAGACCCTCAAAGTATTCGATGACGCCGTCGCCGTCTGGCAACCCATCCGGCACCGGGCAGTCAGCCTGGCTGGCCGGCAGCGTCCACGGCAGGCGTCCGGCTGGTTCCTGGCCACCGGTCAGGATGTCCGCCAATGCGGCACCGGCGGCTTGACCGGGGAGCCAGGCCCAGAGCACCGTTTGGGCTTTGTCAAGCCACGGCAACAGCACTGGGGCTCCGGCATTGACCACGACGATGGCGTCTGGACGGCAAGCCAGGACGGCGTCCACCAAGTCATTCTGACGCCCCGGCAGGTTCAGATCCGTCCTGTCCCAGCCTTCCGATTCCGTCTCCTCATTCGTGCCGACCACGACGATGGCCAGATCACAGGCTGACGCCGCCTGGCAGGCCTCAAGGATCTGCTGATCATCGTCCGGCCCTGGCAAGCGGTGATACAGTGCCGCGCGAGCCCGGGGACCCCATTGCGTGTCGATCACCTGTACCCACGCTTCGAGGCGGATTAGGCGCGTTTCCGTCACCGTGACCGAACTCCCGACGGCGGGTGGCACATTGAACGACGAATTTATGATGATCTCGCCGCCCACTTCATGGGATGACTCCGACACCGTCTCGCCGTCGACCTCGATCCGATGCCGCCCCACCGTGCCAATGCCGAGCCAATGCTCCCCCGGCTCGTCCAGACGCACCGTGGTGGCCAGATGGATGGTGACGGCGTCAGGCGGAATGTCGTCGGAGAAGACCCCGGACCACGCCTGGCTGATCTGCGAGTTGATGACGCGTCCCCCGTCGTCCAGAAATTCGACGTCCACCCCTGCCGACGTGCGAGCGAGCTCGAGTGGAGGCGGTGTGAGACGTGAGGGCACACCCTGGCGCAGGCTGATCGACGCCTGCGGGAACGCGGCCGCCAGGCCTTCCGCGAGACTGACCGGTTGCTTGATGACGACCGAAGCTGACCCGCCGCCGAGCAACTGTGTGTCCACGGCATTCGGTCCGATCAGGGCGATGCTGCGCACAGCATCGGGATCAGGCAGCGGGAGGGTGTCACACTGGTTCGTCAGCACCACACACGATTGGGCGGCCAACTGACTGGGCAGGTCGGTGTCTCCGGCGTCTTCCCGTGATGCCTCGGGCACGGGGGCTGTGGCGATCGCACCCACGTGGGCGGCCAGCCACAACAGACGAGACACCTTGTCGTCGAGCAAGCTCTCTGGCAGGTCGCCGCGCCGCACCGCCTGGGCCAAGGCGTCGTTTGACCAGGGACTGTGCGGCCCGGGCATCACCAGATCCAGACCGCCGAGCGCCGGTGCCAGCATTTCGGTGACGGCCGTCCAGTCGGAGATCACCGGCCCGGCGAAACCCCACTCGTTCTTCAGGACGTCCACCAGCAGGTGGCGGTGGGCCACCATAGCGCTGTCTTCGTGACCGCTGTCCACGCGGTTGTAGGCGGCCATCACGGACCACACGCCGGCCTCGACCGCCCGGAGGAATGGGGCCAGATAAACCTCGCGCATCGTACGCTCATCGATGCGTGAGACATACCTGGTCCGGTCGGTCTCAACCTCGTTGCCGACGAAGTGCTTCACGCAGGCTGCCACGCCATTGCGCTGCATGCCCTCGATCAGTCCCACAGCGATATCGCCGGTGAGCAACGGGTCTTCCGATAAAAACTCGAAGTGACGGCCTGCCACTGGACTGCGTTGGATGTTGACGACCGGGGCTAGCACGACATCGACGTTGTGCGCACGAGCCTGGGCGGCGAACCAGGCGCCGACGCGGGTGGCCAATGCCACGTCCCAGCAAGCAGCCAGGGCGGTCGGCGATGGCAAGCACTCGGATCCCTCGTCTGGGTTCTCCCCTGTGCCCCGCACCCCGACCGGACCATCGGAAAGCACCACCTCGCGCAGGCCGATGCTCGGCAGTCCCCAGGTGCACCAGGTGGTCTTGCCCGTCAGGACAAGTTCCTTCTCGCCCAGGCTCAACTGGCTGACCAGTTGGCCGAGCCACTGCCGATCGACATCAATCATGCGTGTCCTATGAAGTCGTCACTGAACCAATTCGCCGAGCCGGGCTGCCCCGGTTCAAGCTCATTGCATCATCGTATCTCACTTACTAACTAATCGGTAAGTATTTTTGATAACAATTTGATAACGAGGGGTTTGGGTGCTGCCACCGTAACGCTTGGCTGCGTCGAGGGTCGTTTTGTCTCACGCGACCGGACACCCCGACCGGACAAGTGGTATCGGTTGTCGCAGTGATAGCAGAAACCGTCATGCCCAATAGACATTTGTCATTGGCTTGTCGCAGACACCGGTGTCGTCACATGACATGGTGTAGAAATAGGTATCGATATCCCGGTTGCATGACTGACGCAGGACTTTCTGGCTGCCACGGACAGTGGTCTCCACGATCAGGTAGCTGGTCTTCGAAGACGGATGGATCGTCTTTGGCACTTGGCCTGGTGCATACTCGGTTGTAGATAGCACACGGTCGTCGCCACTCATTTGCAGGATGGTGATAGAACCCGGATCGTCAACCGGCGTCGCTGTGATCAGCGCAGTCATTGTTCCGCTGTAATCCTTGCCATCGCATGTATTCGACTGCTGTTGGGTGAGGCTTTGCGAGACGGACCCGGAACTGGACGGCACAAGTTGCACGTCTGACCCCGATCCGGGTGCCACATAGACAGTGCCATCCGATGACTCACGGATGGGATTCAGAATGAACCCTGCTCCCAGGTTGAAGACTGATGGTACGAAGTATATGGTGCCTTCGACGACTAACGTCCCATCGTTGGGACTGCCGACTGGCAGAGAATCGCTATCGGGGCAACCGACGAATGCCGATCCAGAATCACCCGGGCTCTCTCCGACATCGCCCAGCCCTGTGCTACGCAGAGAGTAACCCTGAAGACCGTCTATTTCCTCATCCACCCAGACCACAGCCACAAAGTGATTGGGCAACCCGGGAAACACGACAGTCGTTATGCCATCGTCACCGCTTGTCTGCGATGCATACACCCGGCTCTCAACTGGCCTATCCGCAGTGACGAACACGCCGACTAGCTTGTCTGGTGGCGGCTTCTCCGCGACGTCTGGACGGGTCAACTGCCAGCCGGACACAGTGCAAGCCAACACAGCAACGGCGCAGACCACCAATACCGCATGGGACCTCTTGGCTTTCATCACTTGCCCTTCTCTCATGGCCAGTAGATCTTGGTGACGTGCCTTGCGCAAATGCCGCCCATGCTGCAGTCAAAAGTGTCAAACTGGCCATCCTCTGGAGAATAAACCTGATGCACAGGTGTTGGTTTCCCGCCAACGTCTTGTGCCGTCTTGACTACCAGACACGCAGCCTTGACCGATGGTGTGAATGCATCTGGCACTGCACCGATCTTGTATGTGGCTGTGGAAAGCACTTGGTGTTTGGCATCCATTTGCACGAAGGTGGCCGGTCCTGTGCCAGGCGCCTCCGTGGCCGTGACCTTGAACGTCGTCGAAATACTGGCTGTGTGGAAAGAAGTATTGAGCGTTTGTGTGCTTGTGCTCGTGTACGTTATGTACCCACCGAATAGGTCAGATACTTGGATCGGGTAATCGTCAACCTGATTCGTCGCATAGATCTCGCCAGTGTCAGTCTCGTAGATTGGATGCATTAAAAGCCACGTGACTGATGGTAACGAAGGCTCTACGTAGATATGCCCGTCAAAGGTCTTCGATCCCCCATCGGAGACGGACATGTCGAGATCAACCCAAGCTGAGGACGCCCCTGAGGGCAGCTTTGATGCGACATCACTGCGTGTCTGCAACATGTAAGCGCCAGGAGTGCCATTGAAGAAGTAGACGGGGTTACCCTCGGTATCGTCATCCACCTCGACCATGAACCTGGTGAATCCGGGCGGCGGCGTGTCGTCACTCGGCCTCTGCAGCGTGAAATAGTACCCGATCACCTGGTCCGTGCCTGCCACTTCCTGTCCTCCGGTTGAGGCCAACCGCCAGCCTGATGCCGAACCCGTCACGATCAGCACACCGCATACAGCCAGTACAATGTTAGTTGTCGCTTTCATCATCGTCTCCCTCCAGGTTTCCGTCGAATTTCAGTATGTCGCCGACATCGCACTGCAAATGCCAGCAGATTTTATTCACCGTCCCAAATCGCACGCCTTTGGCCTTGCCGCTACGCAGGATCGACAGGTTTGCCTCCGTTATCCCGACCAGGGCGCACAATTGCTTTGAAGTCATCTTCCGATCCTTCAATATCTCGTCCAGATAGATGCGTATCGCCACCGTCAGCCTCTATATGAACATGTCGTTGTCGTCTTGCAGTTGCTTGTTCTCGGTGACCAGGCGCGTCACCAGCAGAGTCACCAGCGCCAGGGCCATACCCGTCATTGGTATGACGGCTGAGAACTTGACGGACGTCAGCCAGCGGGCCAACCCGACCTGCACCAAATTGAACCCGAGGCTCACCAGCGCCATGACGGCTACCGATACCACGCACAGTCGGGACAGCGACCGTGCGGCAGTGACCGACTCATCCGAGTAGCGATCTGCGCGCATGCGCACCAGCAGTCGCCATGCCATGGCCAGGATCGCGATGTCGAGCGCGTATGGCAATTGATTGACGACGAAACGCAGGATGACGAAGCCGGGGGGTATCAGACGAATGCCGAGACCCGGTATCAGGCCGAGTTGCTCAGCCAGCCAGGTCTCGTCCACACCTGGCGGAACGTCCACGACGGTTCCTGGCGGCAGGCTGTATCGCGCGAGAGCGGTTGGCAGGTCCTGGAGCAAGCCAGCTAGCCCGACTCCGAAAATAGCTACGATCAGCACGGCGATGAACACCGTGACCATTACCGACAGGTAGCCGGACAGCCGGTCACGATCATTCGTCCGGAACAGGCGGAGCAGACGGAGAACGGCGTAAGCAATCAGCAGTGAGTAGACCAGCACGCTGGCGATACCTTTGCACATCGTCGCCCCATCTTGTCCACCCATGCTGACGATCTTGCCGAACACGGCGCCCAGGACTGTGGGATTGACCATGACGTACATAACACCCAGTAGCAGGGGGCTCAGCAGCACGAGTAGGGCGTCTTCCGGGAACAGCTTCCGGCGGCGGACCATCAGCGCCAGAGCAATGATTGGCAGCAGACCAATCACCAGGAACAGTCCGACCGACGCAGCGTTCCCCCGCTGTCCAGTCAGCGATAGTGCCCGTAAGCCCACCCCGATCTGCTGGAACGGGAAGGCCTGTACCGACGGAAATATGCCCGCGAACCACTCGCGCAGCAAGGCCATCGTCGCGCAAGCCGCAGCTTCGATTACCAGCAGTACTACAACCATGCGATGTATCATCTCAGCTCCAATATTATCGTTAAACGATGATTAGCATATAGTCTGCACCCAATGATTATCGTTTGTCAATAATAGGACTCTGAGTATCCCAGAGTCGGTTACTGCGGCCAGTCGATGCTCGTGCTGTCGTGGCGACAAAGACCGTCTGAACGACAGTCGAAATAGTCGATACGGTTGTGACTGTGGTCATACGCATCGTACTGTGTCACGGGCTGACTGTCCTGGTCTGTTGTCACCGTCTCAACGACGAGGTATGCGGTACCAGCCGATGGTGTGATGTCGTCAGGCATGGCGTCTGGAGCATACTCGGCACGGGATAGCTGCTGGTTTTGATCGCTCATCTCGACGATGGCGATCGACTGCGGCACCTGCGCTCCGCTGGCGGTCAGCGTGACAACCACATCGCCGCTGCGAGGCTTCGTCGGCAGAGTGTAGGCGAACGTCCCACCGCGGCTGGCACCAGCCAGAGACATCATCGTTGGGTGTGCTGGGTCCATCATCACATAGACACTGCCGTCGGCCGTCTTGTAGATCGGATTGAGCAGCAGTATCGTGCTGTCCATCGCTGGGGCGACGTAAATGGCGCCATTGACTGCCAAACTCGGGTCAGCATCATAGCTGAAAACCAACTCGACGCCACTGAGCTCATCGGAGTGCACCAACCGGGGCCCATAGTCGTAGTAGTCCAGGGCCATCATGAACTGGCCGTCCAGCCCAGGAAAGCTGAAACTGACATCCGCCGGATCCGTTGTGTCGTCCACGCCATAAATCCGCTGCGCCGTACCAGTGGGTGCTGACAGTGTGGACGTCACAAAGATCCCAACAAAGGTATCTGCCCCCGACATTTGACATCCCGACATCGCGCCGGCCAACGCCGTCACACAACACAGCGAGACTCCGAGCAACACTGCCCGCTTACAACCTGCCATCATGGCCCCCTAATTGCCGCCGGTGGACGCGATCCAATCTGCTCTTGTCAACGCCGTTTGTCAACACGACGAAGCGCCCGTCCCAAACCGCCTCGCTTCTGGGCTGCCTGCCAGCAAACATCGTCGTCATGCACCCAGGCGCCGCGCCCAGGTAACCGGCGCCGGTCGTCGCGCGTCACCACGCCGTCGACCAGCACGTACCGCACCAACTCCGCTTGAAGCGCCACCCGTCGGCAACCGACGCACGTCCGAAGTGGTTGGTTCATGACGGATCAGCGGGGGCGGCGTCCGAACGGATGTCGATGCGCCAGCCCGTCAACCGGGCGGCCAAGCGAGCGTTCTGGCCCTCGCGACCGATGGCCAGGCTCAGCTGATAGTCGGGCACGACCACGCGAGCGGTGTGCGCCGCCTCGTCCACAACCGTCACCGACGTCACCTTCGCCGGCGACAGCGCGTTGCCGATGAACTCGGCGGGATCGGTCGAAAAGTCGACGATGTCGATCTTCTCCTCGTTCAGCTCGTGCATGACGTTGCGCACCCGCGCCCCCATCGCGCCGATGCACGCCCCCTTGGCCGAGACGTCCGGATCGTGCGATGTGACGGCGATCTTGCTGCGGTGGCCGGCCTCCCGGGCGATCGCCATGATCTCGACGACACCCTGTTCCATCTCAGGCACTTCAAGCGCGAAGAGCTTGCGGACGAGGCCGGGATGCGTCCGAGACACGACCACCTGGGTGCCCCGGGCTTCCTTGCGGACGGTCACGACGAACACCCGCAGCTTCTTGCCGTGGCTGTATTCCTCGCCCGGCGCCTGCTCGGCGAGCGGCATGATCGCCTCGAAACCGCCGATGTCGACGCGCACCGTCGCGGATTCCCGATCGGCCTGGACAGTGCCGATGACGATGTCGCCCTCTGACGCCGAGAACCGGCCGTAGCGGTGCTCGTCCTCCGCCTCGCGCAGCCGCTGGAAGATCACCTGGCGTGCCGTGGCGGCCGCCACCCGTCCAAAACCCTCTGGCGTGTGCTCGGATTCACCGATCTTCTCGCCGTTATCGTCGAGTTCCGGCAACATGACGCGGACCTGGCCGGTGCGCCGGTCGATGATCACGTGAGCGTCCTTGCTCGCATCCTCCGTCTTCTCGTAGGCGTTGAGCAACGCCCCCTCAAGGGTGCTGACAAGGTAATTCAGCGGAATCTCTTTTTCGCGCTCGATCTCGCGCAGGGCTGCCATATCGATATCCATCACGCCTCCTCGTCGTCGTCTGGTCGATTGAACTCCACCTGCACCACCGTTTTGGCGACGTCGCCCAGCCCGATCTGACGCGTGGTGCCGCCGTCAACCTCAATGGTCACTGTCTGGTCATCGGCGGCGGTGATGCGTCCCGTCAGAGACGAACCGTCGCGCAGTCTGGCCGACACCAGCCGCCCCCGGTTGCGCCGGAAATGCACCGGTCTGGTCAGCGGGGTGTCGACGCCGCGGCTGGACACCTCCAGCACGTACGGCTGCTGGCCCATATCGGCACTGTCTAGCGCTTCGGAGATGATTTTGGATGCCCCGGCGATCTGGTCCATGTCGGGGCCGATCCCCCGTGGGCCGTCCCCATCCAATCGCACCCGCACCAGGCGACGCCCACCGGCTTTGAGCACGTCCACGTCGTCCACCTCAAGCCCCAGAGGCGCGACGACCGGCGCGATGATGGCCGTCAATGCCGATCGGTCCATGGCGCACCTCGCTCAACTAGTTGTAATAGTCCAGCATACCGGTTCACGTCAGATAGAATTAACGAAATGGAACTGACGCGGCGGGGATTTCTGACGGCCGCACTGGCCGTCGGTCTGGCTGGCTGCGTCCCGGTGCCGGATCCGCGGATGAGCACCAGCACGACGCCCTGGCCCCGCCCGGACGTCTGGGGCGAAGCGGCTGCCAACGAGATCGCCTTGGCCTCCCTGTACGCCGAGGTCGCCGACGTCATACCGGGCGGCGCCACCTGGTGCCGGGCGTCCGCCACGCTGCACGCCGTCCATGCCACCTGCCTGAACCAACCGGATCCCTGGGGTGGCTACCAAGCCGGGGATGTGCCGACGACGGGGCTGGATATCCCAGCCGGCGCCAGTGCGGCACTGGCGAGCCTGCAGCAGGCCGTCAAGCAAGCCAGCACCAGCGCGCAGGACGGTTTGAGCCAGGCATCCGCCGGTCCAGAGGCGCTGTTGTGGTCGTCTCTGCTGGTCTGTTTGGCCGTCGACGCCGCCTGGTGCACCAAGCCATCGGCAGGCCGACCGGCGCCACTCATGGGTTCCGCGGTGCCGTCGCGCGGCGACTTGGGGACGTCCGGGGACGCTGCCGCCGCGGCCCTCGACGGTGTGAACGCCCTGATCTACGCCTTGGGCACGGCGTTGGGACGTACCCCGAGATCCGGCCAGTTGTACGCCTCGACCTCCAAACGGCTAGCCACGATGCAGACCTTGCGGTACCAGTTGCAGACCCTCATCAGCGCTGGTGGCGGCACGGTTGAACCATCGCAATTGACCTACGACCTGCCATATGGCCTGGGCTCCCCCGCGGCCATCCAGAAGACGTGGGACACCCTCGAAGGTAACCTGGCACTTCCTCTGACTCGCTTGGCCGGCCTGCAGGGTGGCAGCGCCGGCTTGAAGACGGCCACCATGGCCGGCACCCAACTGGCCAAGGCCAATTCACTTGGCCAGACGTACACCTGGTGGCCGGGCTGGGGCTGATTGCGTATACGCAATCTGCTGGTAGGATAGTAACCATGGTTGGGACTACGGGTGATTTGGTGAGGCAGGTTCGGGTGTCGCGACGGTTGACGATGTCCGGGTTGGCCGATCTGGCCCGGGTACCGACTTCGACTATCAGCCGGATCGAGTCAGGCAAGATTCAGCCGACGGTGGCTATGCTAGCGAGGATCGCCCAAGCGGCGGGTTTCCGGTACGAGTCGGTTCTGGCGGAGTCAGGAAATGATCGGACGTTCGCCGACGCTATGCAACGTCTTGTAAACGCAGATACAGACGAACGAGCACGACTACTCGAGCGGTTCCCAGCTATCGCCTTGACCGCTCCTGTCTCGCGCCGTATGGGCTTGCGCCGCGTCGCGGTGCCAGACGACCTCGCCACAGCGGTTAGCTTGCTGCGACAACAGGGACAACACCCAGTGGTGTCGGGAATGGAAGCGGTCGTCGAGAGTATTGACCCAATCCGATCGTTCGTTCCCTTGGTTTATGTGGACAATCCGGCACAGGTTGACGGTTTTTGTGCGGCTGGCCGCGATGCCTTCCAAGTGATGTTGCTCATACCATCCACCGACAATGTACGCCGCTGGACCCGTCCTGGCGTTCAGCCCCAGATGGTTGTCACTGAATGGGGATGGCTCGATGCGATGGCATCCCCCGGCCGGCAGGGTGATATCGCCCGCGACGAATTCGAGTCGACGAGAATGGTACCAGCATGACCAACGACCAGCCTAGCCCCAGTTCAGTTGGCGACATGCAGTACGGGGCAGCTAACTCTTGCCGACTTCTAGTCCACACGATCCAGGCGCTTGGACCATTCAAGGACGCGGTCACGGTGATCGGTGCACACGCCGTTCATGTGTGGGTTGAGAAGGCATGGGGACCGACCGCCATGGAGACCACTCGTGACGGTGACATCGTCCTCAACCCGGAGTTCGTCACAGACGATCCGAAGCTGATCGACCTAATGGCCGGAGTCGGCATAGTCCCGGCATTGGATGACCGTCCAGGCATCTATGGGTTCGCCGACGAGGCTGGACTTGACTGGCAACAGCGAACGACCGTTGACCTGATCGTCCCAGAGGCTTATGCCGGCCCTGGTCGTCGCGCGGCTCGTATTGCCGGACAACACCATGCTGCCAGTCGAGCTTTGGGCCTGGAGTTAGCCGTGTGGGACCGTTCGTTGACTGTCTTGGCAACAATTGACGAGCCCATCGAATCGGTGGAAGCGTATGTGGCAGGCCCAGCCGCTTTGCTTACCGCAAAGTCACACAAAGTTCACGAGCGTTTGGCAGGGGTAACCGCACGTCCTGATCGTCAAAAACCCAAGGATTCCGGCGATATCGCCCTGCTGATGATGGTGTCCGATCCAGAGGTAGTCGCTGGCATAATGGTGGCCACAGCGGGTGTCCATCCCGAGACAAAGAGCGTCATTGCCAATTCCGCCACCTGGCTGGCCGAAATGTTCGGCGGCAACACCGCAATCCCACACCAACACGCAGTTGATAGCCTCAGCACCCGTTTCGACGAAACTGAGGTTACTGTGGCAATCGATACATGGCTCGAAAAGTTCACCCCATCTGTCGCCATGTTTCCCAATTAGCACCGTTTCCCAAAACGAGAAACGGTACGTTAACCCCTAACCTCGGCGACGATCTCGTCCGCGGCGTCCCCCACCGGGACCGTCCGCGCCGTGCCCGACTTGCGGTCGCGGATCTCGACCAGGCCGTCGGCCAGCGCCCGTCCCACGATGACGACCGTCGGGATGCCGATCAGTTCGGCGTCGGCGAACTTGACGCCAGGGCTCACCGGGCGGTCGTCCACAAGCACCGAGACGCCGCGCTGGTCCAGCGCCTTGGCCAAGTCTGCGGCGGCTTGGAAGACGGCCTCCTGCTTGCCGGTGGCCACCACATGCACGTCATAAGGGGCGATGGCGCGCGGCCAGCACAGTCCCTTCTCGTCGTAGGTGTCCTCGGCGACGGCCGCGACAGCCCGCGAGATGCCCAGGCCGTAGCTGCCCATGATGACTGTGACGAGCTTGCCATTGGCGTCCAGCACCTGCAGGTCCAGGGCGTCCGAATACTTGTAGCCTAACTGGAAGATGTGGCCGATCTCGATGCCGCGCGCCAGTTTCAGCGGCCCCGAACCGTCTGGCGCCGGATCGCCCTGACGGACGTCCGCCACGTCCAGCACCCCGTCCCAGGTGAAGTCGCGTCCTGCTACCAGCCCGTAGCCGTGAGCATCGGGCACGTTGGCGCCGCTGACCCAGGTGGTGCCGTCCACCACGCGCGGGTCGACGACGTAGCGCACCCCGGCGCCCGCCTGCTCGCCCAGCCACTGCCGGCCGTCCTTGACCGGCCCGATGAATCCCTTGACCAGTTGCGGGTACGCCGCGAAGTCGGCCTCCTCGAACGGCTCCGGCTGCTTGGGTGAAAGCGCCGCCTCCAGCCGTTTGTCGTCCACCTCGCGGTCGCCCGGCAGGCCGATCACCAGCGGAGAGCGCGTGCCGTCCAAATCCTTCACCATGATGACAAGGCTCTTCAGCATGTCGTCCCCCCGCCAGACGCGGTCCTCGCGCGGCAGGTGCTGGTTGGAATACTCGACCAGGCTCTCGATGGTGTGGGCGTCCGGAGTCGGCTCGACGTGAGCGGGTGGCAGCCCCGACGCGTCGATGGGCTCGGGTGCGGGGGTTTGGACGGCTTCGATGTTCGCCGCGTAGCCCGCGTCGGTGTAGACGAACGTGTCCTCGCCGTTGGGGCTGATCGCCTGGAATTCCTCGGACACCGATCCGCCCATGGCCCCGGCGTGCGCCTTCACGATGACGTAATGGAAGCCCAGGCGGTCGAACACGCGCTGATACGCGCCCCGGATGGCCGCGTATTGGGCCTTCAGCCCGGCCTCGTCCATGTCGAAGGTGTAGGCGTCCTTCATGATGAACTCGCGTCCCCGGATCAGACCGGCGCGCGGACGGGCCTCATCGCGCATCTTCGTCTGGATCTGGTAGAGATTCAGCGGCAGGTCCTTGTACGACGTGCACATGTCCTTGACCAGCAGCGTGAACATCTCCTCGTGCGTCGGGCCAAGCAGCATATCGTTGTCGCGGCGGTCCTTCAGGCGGAACAGGTTGTCGCCGTATTCCGTCCAGCGATTCGTGGCCTCGTAGGGCTCGCGCGGCAGCAGCACCGGGAAGCGCACCTCCTGCGCGCCGATGGCGTTCATCTCCTCGCGGACGATCGCCTCGATTTTCTGGACGACGGCCAGGCCCAGGGGCAGCCAGGAGTAGACGCCAGGCGCGGCGCGGCGGATGTAGCCCGCCCGGACCAGAAGCTTGTGGCTGGGAAACTCGGCGTCCGCCGGGTCTTGGCGCAGCGTGCGCAGGAACAACGTCGACATGGATTGGATCATGGGACATCCTTTCAACTCAACAAGGTTACCCGATCGCTCGCCTCCGACACCCATCAGTGCCAGCCCCGGCCTGTCGACACAAGTAGCCCCAAACCGTGCTGAAAGCCGGTCGTTAGGACGATGTGCGATGGGTCGTGACGTCATTACGTCGTCAAAATGCGACACGAGTAGGCCCATACCGTCAAACCACCCCCCGAGGAGCACGGTTTGGGTCTAGTTATGTCGCATCAGTACAAGACCGTCGCCAACTCCCCGACCGTCTGGAAACCCAAGTCTGCGGCTGGCAACCATAATCTGCCATAATTTCAGATACATCTGTAAATGTGTGCTAATATTAGGATTATTACAGATACATCTGAAACAATTACAGGAGGTATGCGAGCTCATGCTGGTCAATCGGCCAATGGACATGGCCCGGCTGGAGCAGTGGCGCGACCGCGACGTCATCAAGGTCGTGACCGGCGTGCGCCGCTGCGGCAAATCAAGTCTTCTAGCACTTTTCCGCGAGAATCTGCGTCGCAGCTGTGTACCTGAATCCACCATCATCTCAATCAACTTGGAAGACCCGGAGCAATTCGCCAGTATGCCCGACCACCTCTCGCTCTACCGCGAAGTGGTTGGACGCCTGACACCAGAAACGATGAACTACGTTTTCATCGACGAAGTCCAAGAGATTGAACACTTTGAACGGGCTGTTGACGGCTTGCACCTACGCACTGATGTCGATCTGTACATCACTGGTTCCAACGCCCGCCTATTGTCTAGTGAGCTGGCCACCCTGCTTTCTGGACGCTATGTCGAGATACAGATGCTGCCGCTATCATTCTCCGAGTACGTGAACGCCCGTCAACCCGATCTCACCGAGGATCCCCTGCTCAGGAAGGCGGTGACACAACAGTTATTCACCGACTACCAGCGATTGGGAAGCTTCCCATACTCGACCACTTTGCAACCGGATGTCGAACTAGTCCGTGACTATCTGCTCGGAATCCTAAACACGGCTCTACTCAAAGACATCGTGGCTCGCCACCGAATCGCACGTGCCGACATCCTGTCCGATGTGGTCGCGTTCGTGCTTGATAATGTGGGCAATATCACCTCTGCGAATCGCATCAGTGACGCTTTGACATCCAGAGGACGACGAACTGCTCCAGAGACGATCGCCGGATACTTGGCGGCCATGGCCGAAAGCTTCGTCGTCTATGAGGCTCGCCGTTACGACATCAAAGGCAAGCGCCTGCTGGAGAATTCGGCCAAGTACTACGCCGTGGATACCGGGCTCCGGACAGCCCTGCTCGGAGACCGCCACCGCGACACCGGCCATATCCTGGAGAACGTGGTTTATCTGGAACTCCGACGGCGTTTTCGCGACGTGCGTGTTGGCTCATTGGGCTCCACAGAGGTCGATTTTGTCGCCCAATCGGCGGCGGGTCCGGCATACTTCCAGGTGTGCGAAACTGTAACCACTCCCACAGTACTGGAACGCGAACTCGCACCTTTGAGAGCGATTCGAGACCACTACCCCCGTTGGATGTTGACTGGGGATCCCGGCTCAGTGGACCACGACGGCATCAGCCAAATCAATGTGGTTGATTGGCTGCTCGCGTCAGTATAGTACTGTCGCCAACTCCCCGACCGTCTGAAAACCCAAGCGGTCGTACATGCGACGAGCCCGCACGTTGAAGTCGTTGACGTACAGCGAAATCGTCTGCCAGCAGGGGTCCATCAGCCACAGCGCCCCCGCCATCAAGGGCTCAGCGAGGCCCTTGCCGCGTCGTGACGGCTCCAGCCACACGCCCTGAATCTGGCAGATCGAGCCGTACGACGAGCCGATATCCGTCTTGAACCACACCTCGCCGTCGTCCGCCGCCCCGAAAGCCCTGTGCTCGTCGATCAAGTATTCGACGTAGTGGCGATACGAGTTGGTGGCATCCAACGGTGAGACGCCGACCTCCTCTGTGTACATGCGCACGGCCGCGCGATAGTAGATGTCCAACTCGCCCCGGGGGATGACGTGCATCCGGGGATCAGGCGCCACCGGTATCGGGTCACCGCGTCGCCAAATCATGAGCGGCTGATGGGGACGCAACTCGCGCACCTGAGCCCAGCTCGCACCCCAGCGCTGCACCAGGCCGGCGTAGAGGCGGTTGACGGTGACCGCCGGGCCCAGGATCGACTGCGTCCGGCTCCGAGGTCCGATGCGCTCGATCGCCTGGTCGAGACAATCGGGATCGCCCACCGCCATGAGGTTGGCGCCGAAGTGCACCGCCGCCCTCAGCTGGCCGCCCTCAATCACGCCGAGCACCGGACATCCCAGGCCCGCGGCGCCCAGACCAAAGCGCTCGATGCGCGACGACAGGAAAATCGTCTCCACCGGGTTGGCGTCGATCAGGGGTTTCAGACGCGGCCAGTCAGCCTGGGTGAGCGTGACGATCATGCCTTAACCTGGTTCCACTGATCATGGGCTACTCCGCTACCCCTGGCAGGCACGCTGGCCGCGTCGTCCGCGCTCAACAGACTACCTGTCTGCCCTCGCAAAGACGTCACACCCATCGCACCCTCCATGGGCTGCTCATCACGCCCAGCACCAGTAGAACCAGGCTTTGCCGCCATGTCGTCGGCCAAGCGGCGGGCATGAGCCAGCAGCGCTGGGACGATGTCGGCCTCGGGCACAGTCTCGACGACTTGGCCATGGACGAAAATCTGGCCCTTGCCGTTGCCGGCGGCCACACCCAAGTCGGCTTCGCGCGCCTCACCCAGACCATTGACGACGCAGCCCATGACCGCCACCCGCAACGGGACCGTCAGGCCTTTAAGCCCGTCCGTCACCTTGTCCGTCAGGGCAAAGGCATCGACTTGGCAGCGTCCACAAGTGGGGCAACTGACGATCTCCAACGTACGGGGGCGCAGATGCAGCGCCTCCAGCAGTTTGGTGCCGACGACGACCTCCTCGACTGGCGGGGCAGATAACGACACGCGGATGGTGTCGCCGATGCCGTCCGCCAGCAGCACACCGAAAGCGGCGCAGCTCTTCACCGTCCCCTGCAGGGTGGGGCCCGCTTCGGTGACACCCAAGTGCAGCGGATAGTCGCAGGTGGCCGATAGTTGGCGGTATGCCTCGACGGTGGTGACGACGTCGTGGTGCTTGACCGATATCGCGAAGTCGTGGAAGCCGACGTCCTCGAAAAGGCGGGCCTCGGACAGCGCGCTTTCGACCAGTGCATCGGCGGTCGGCTTGCCGTGCTTGGCCAGCAGACGGGCGTCCAAACTCCCGGCGTTGATACCGATCCGCAGGCTGGTGCCGTTGGCCTTGGCGGCGGCGGCGATCTCGGCGACCTTGTCGTCAAAAGCCTTGATGTTGCCGGGGTTGACGCGCACCCCGGCGCACCCGGCGTCGATGGCCGCGAAGACGTAGCGCGGCTGGAAGTGGATGTCGGCAATCAGCGGGATCGGACACTTGGCGACGAGCGCAGGTAGCGCGTCGGCGTCCTCCTGACGCGGGCAGGCCACGCGCATGATGTCGCAACCGGCCGTCACGCACTCGGCGATCTGCTGCAACGTCGCGTCCACATCGTGGGTAGGCATAGTCGTCATGGTTTGGACGGTGATGGGGGCGTCCCCACCCACGGCGATGCCGCCAAGCCGCACCCGTCGCGTGGGACGCCGCCGTGCCAAAACCGGTTCAGTGGTATCAATCGTCACCTATCAAGGTTAGACCAGTTGGACGTGCGAGTGGCGGACGCCCCCCCTGCCCGTGCCCGCGGCACCAAGATGGGCCTACCGCACCAAAGTGATCAGGGCGGCAATCCCAAACCCGATACCGAAGGCGAGCACTACCACGATCGCAGCGATCGGCAACCAAGACAAACTGCGCGTGCCAGAAGACGGTTCGGCACTCATTGTCGCCGCAGGTGGCGATAAGGTGAATGGCACAGCCGTCGCGTCACTCTCCCGGTGCGACTGGACGGCTTGCTTGACGGCTTCGTCGCCATACTGTTCGAGCCAATCGAGCAGGCCGGGATAGACATTGGGGTGGACGACGACCTGTTCGCGCAGCGTGGGCTGGGCATGAGCGATATCGGCCAAGTCCTGCCCGCTCGTGGCAGGATCGTCCAACGCTGTTGTCGCCTGGGCCAAGTCCGAGAAATCCGTCACGAGATTAAGACTAGCGCACCACAGCCGCCATATGGTGTGGCGAGTCATTAGGACGTCATCCAGGGGTCTTTCCTAGCATTACGTCTATGCGACAACTCATCTCGATACCAAGACAACACTGGCGCGCCGCCGCGCCCCAACGCAACAATGCTGGCGTGGTTCATCACGGGTACTGCGACCTTTGCTATCAGAAATCCCTGGACCGCTCCCACGATAAATATGGTCCACCATGGACTGAATGCCATGCCTAGATGCAGCAGAGCGGATACACCCCAGGCTACTGCCAACACAGCGATCGCTGTCAGCCCGCAAGTCCGCCAGCTGTGTTCGTCGAGATCTCCGAGTAAGAAAGACTGAAGAAGAGGCAAGAGTCCGATGACTAGTTGCACCAGCGCGAGCACGCAAAATGCGAGGATAACCGAGTGATTGCCCCATTTAAGAACCCCAAACCAATGCGCTGCCCAGAGGACTCCAAAACAACAAGCCATAAAGAGGACACCTCCTGAGGCCAGGCTGGCTGTGAAGATGAAATTCATGCCGTTTGTTTCAGTGCGATAGTTAGACCCGATTTTCTTGCCGACGTTGCGTACATCATCATCCAATTCCTTCGTAGACATATTCACACTCGACTCGCCATGTATTTGGTGGTCTGACAGCCAGTGAAGGGCACGCTGTACGCAGATCGAGTAGGACCAATCCGATCGTTCATCAGCCGCGAAGCCTTGCCACCCAGCAGTTGGGGTGTATGCCAAAATCTGGACATCACCGATGAGGTTGATCTGTGTCAGTGGCTCGAAGAACGGTAGGTGATCAATGTGCTGCCGAAAGACATCCCATCGTCTTTGAATCTCATCATCCCAAGGGCCGATGACCACCATGACTGCATGACCGCTAAGGGTCGAAACTGTGGCGAGTTCAAACCCCAAACCTTCGTGAATACGATCAGGCGCTGCTCCAATCACCAGGAGGTCGGCCGACCGAGCCAAGTCATGCACAACGTCCTTCCAAGCATCACTATCGGGCAGACAGGTGCGTGCAGCACCCAAGGGATGATGCGTTGTTCCCGGTGGCGAAATGGCCAAAAGGGGACCGACTTGAGCAATCTGAGTAGCTAGCACTTCCTCGAATCGCACTAAGGGGCGCGGCGTTAGCGTGCCGAACATGCCCACGGCTCTTAAGTCCGCTCTGATACAAAGGCTATCCTCATCGAAGGCACGTAAAAAGAGGTCAAAACCAGGAGCCTCCTTATCCCAGCGAGTGTCCGTAAAGGTCACCGTGGCCAACTCGAGAGCTCGACGGTGTGCTTGCCTACATAGAAGCCAGACAGCAACGACAATTGGGACGCAAACCCAGGCAGTAACATCCGAGCTCAGCCCTGGAATGGAGACGGACCAAGCGGCGAACAGGGAGCCGAGCAGGAGTACCACCACATAACCCAACAGTGTCAAGACTAAACACAGCCGTGCAGCAACACGCAAGATCGGAGCTGCGGTCTCGTTCCAACTCGATGCCCATGAGTCAAGCATCGTCTTGCTCAAAGGCTTTGCTCTCTCAACATCATTGCGGCGCGCGTGCATTATAAACCAGATTGACAACGCGATCACTGTCACCACGGCACAAATCGTTGTCGTCAGCTGCGCTATGCTCCCTGACCAGAAAACGGGCGATCTGCTGAAGAACAAGCCAATCAATCCAAGTGCAGCGACGGCGAGAGAGGCTCGACGAAGTGAGCGCAGTCGTCGACCCTTAGCCACAGTCTCCGAGAGGTCTTCAACAAGAAGATCGCTATAATTCGTTGAGAGAGTGCGCTGGTGCGTTCTCGGCATTCGATTCGAAGGCAGGCTTCGGACGATGCACAAAACAACGCAAAATACGACGCTAGGCACCCAGGCTAACCATGCCCATAGGCCCCCACTAGTGGCTGATGAATGAGAAGCGCCCTCGATCAAGGCTCCAACCAGACGAGCACCAAGCCAACCGACAGTCGTCAACAGCACCAATGCCAAGATGATCAAGCCAAGGGCGGCAGAGAGTACGCTGGCGCTGATACTCCCAAGCTTTTCTTCGTCAGTGTGCACAGCTATCACTCCGGACGCGTGAAGTGCTTCTCCATGTAGGTGACTATCTTGTCGTACTTGGCCCGCTGCGCCGTCGGATACCGGAAGTCCATCACCGTGATGATGTCCGACTGCACGAACTCCTTGTGATAGACGATCTGGTCGCCGTCATACCAGGAGGCGATGAAATAGTCACTGCCTTTCCTGCTGAACGGGATGCTGGACGGCTTGTCCAGTTGGCTGTACTGTGACGACACCGTGGCACCCATCACGTTGTATCCGGCATAGACGGTCAGCACGGCGGCACCATTGGCCGACGTGAACACCCGTCCGTCGCCATTGTCCGACACCTGGGCGACGACGAAATTGCTTGGGTATTCTATCGTGTAACCGTACCGGCTGTTGGTGTACAGGGTGTATCCTGACGTCTTCGCGGGCTGCGTCTCGGTGTCGGTCTCGGTGACAGGGGCGGTCGCCGTGTCAGTTATCACCGTCACCGTCACGGACACGGGTAGCGGCACACTTGGTTGGACGCCGGGCCGCTTCGAATATGTGAATATGGCAACCCCAATACCAACCACTAGGAGCAGCGCCACCGTTCCAGCTATTGCCGGAATCCACCAAACCCTTTTGGGTCCAGACGCCGTGGGTGCGTACCCCGTCATCGCCGGAGACGATGGAACGAATGGCACCTCCCCCGCTCCACCAGCCCGGCGCTCCCGCACCGCTTGCTTGACGACGTCATCGCCATACTGTTCGAGCCAATCCAGCAAACCGGGATAGGTGTTGGGATGCGCGGCGATCTGCGCCCGTAAGTCTGGCTGAGCTTGGGCGATATCAGCTAAATCCTGACCACTAGTGGCAGGATCATCCACCGCCGCCGTTGCCTGGGCCAAATCCAAAAAGTCCATCACGGCGTCAAGACTATCCCAGATTCAGCATCGTTGTGGGTATGGGTGGGTTCCTTGGTTGTCGACGGCGATTAGTTGTCCGCGGCGGGTTCGCCAGAGGAACAGGCCGGGTTCTGGCTGGTCCAACTGCCAGCCGCAGTGGGTTTTCGCCCGGTGTGCCCGGCGTGTTAGGGGTCCGAGGTTGGATGGGCGGGTCTGGCCAGGTAAGCCTTGCTGGTATGGGTCTGTGTGGTCCATGTCCAAATGGCGGGCGGACCGGTTGCTCCAGGGGAACACCTCGAACCCGTCACGCAGGATGACGTGCTCGCGGACCGCATCCGGGATCTCGTAAGCATCGGTTGACGGCTCGTCTGCGTCGTTGATGTGGATGACCGGGGTGATGCGGATATGGCAGCCGCCCAACACATCTTTCAGGTCTTTGACCATCAGCGGCCCGGCGTCCTCAACCCGCACCACCGCATCCCCATACGTGAGCGTCTCGTTGTACATGTGCACATACACTTGCGCTTTCGGGGCGACCGGATGACCGCGGCCAGAAGACACAAGAGCAGCAGCCTGCTTCATGAGCTGGCCGGTGTCCACATCGTCGGGCAACCCGCGCCTGGTGTGGAC
>Ga0123357_10000061_pt1 | contig 85874 bp, 75 predicted proteins | sample TergutEmb28metaG_FD_89873 | JGI IMG/M metagenome (GOLD analysis project Ga0123357, IMG submission 89873) | Embiratermes neotenicus P4 segment gut microbial communities from Petit-Saut dam, French Guiana - Emb289 P4 | ecosystem: Host-associated > Arthropoda: Insects > Digestive system > Gut ...
ATAGAACTTGTTGACCCCGCGGCGTTCGGCGTTCTTCATTCCGTAGAAGTTGAGATCGCCCATCGCGTAAACAGTCTCCGGCCTGCTTCCAATCCAGAAGTTGACCAAATCAAAATGATGGGTCGCCTTGTGCACCAAAAGTCCTCCGGAATTGTACTTATTCCGATGCCATCGGCGGAAATAATCCGCTCCGTGCTGGGTATTGAGCAGCCATTCAAAATGGATTGAAAATATTTCTCCGATGGTTCCGTCCATTAGTATTTCACGTATCTTGGTATGATGGGGTACATAACGGCTATTGAAAGTTACACGCAGGTTTCTGCCGGTTCTTTTTATACAGTCAAAAATCGTCTGGGCCTTTTTTTCGTCAATGGTCATTGGTTTTTCCGAGATTACGTCGTAGCCTTTTTCCATGGCCCGGATTATGTAGTCGTGGTGGGTCCGGTCAACGCTGGTTACGATTACCGCGTCAGGTTTATTTTCGTCCAGCATTTTTTCAAAATCCGTGTAATAGTAAGTCTTTGCCGCAGGGACATGATATTTTTCCGTAAGTAATTTATTCGCGTAATTCATGCGCGTGGGAGACAGATCGCAGAACCCAACCATTTCCGCAGTGTCTTTATAAGTTGTGGAAATGGCTTCATAATACATCCTAGCTCTATCGCCGGTACCGACCTGAACATACTTTTTTTTTGCCATACGACTCTCCTTGTACTGCGGTCAATAAACCGCATAAATTTTAACTCCAGCCAATTTTTTTCGTTCGAATTTAATTATTATATTTTCTTGGCTATATTTAAATAATAACAGTAATTGTCCAGTGGGGTTATGTTGGGAATCCAGTGATCCAAACCAATAAGATTTATATAAGGATTGAACCGATCTGAAAATCATATATAGCATGATAATGTTATAATGTTAAAAAATAAAGACGATCAAACAGAACATATTATGAAACAAATTAATTTTTTCCCTCCCTCATCTTGAATTCCATCATAAAAATCCGGTATACTCTCGATAAATGAAAGCTGCAATATTTTTCGGTTCGCTTTCCGATAAAGCAATGATGCAGAAAGCGGCCGATGTGTTTAAGGAAATGGGCGTGGAGTATTCTGCCCATGTGATCTCGGCCCACCGCGCGCCGGAACTTCTTTCGAAAACTTTGGCGGAACTTGAAAAGTGCGGTACAGAAGTGATCATTGCCGGCGCGGGGCTGGCTGCCCATCTGCCCGGCGTTATCGCTAGCCAGACTTTGATTCCTGTAATAGGAATACCGATTAATTCCGGCGGCCTGGGCGGACTTGACGCCCTGCTCTCGATTGTGCAGATGCCAAAACCGATCCCGGTGGCCGCGGTCGGCATAGACAACGCGGCCAATGCCGCCAACTTTGCGTGTCAGATTCTCGCGGTAAAGTATCCTGCGTTAAAAGAAAAACTTGCTGTCTCCAGGGCAAAAATAAAAGCCGAGATGGCCAAAGCCGAAGAAGATTTGGAATTTTAAAAATTATGAATATTACAAAACAATTTTCCCCTTCTGTTAATAACAATGATAAATTTCAATATGAAACTTTTCATGATGATGAAAAGTTTCATGACGCCTGCGGTGTATTCGGAATTTACCTGAACGATTGTGATAAGGACGCCGCGCCCCTGATTTATTACGGTCTGCTGTCGCTCCAGCACAGGGGCCAGGAATGCGCCGGTATGGCGGCAGTTAAAGACGGAACAATGGAATGCCGCAAGGGCCTTGGGCTGGTCAGTGAGGTTTTTACTCCGCAGGTAATCGATCAAATCAAGGGGCCGGCGGCTGTCGGCCATGTTCTGTATTCAACTGCCGGCACAAATATAATTGAAAACGCCGAGCCTTTTGTAAGCCGTTTCAAGCTTGGTTCCGTTGCCGTGGCCCACAACGGTTCGCTGACCAACGCCGATGTTGTGCGGGAACTGCTGGAGGACGCGGGCGTAGGTTTTGCTTCTACAAATGACGGCGAAGTTATAGTCAATCTTATTTCCAGGAATTATAAAAAAGGGCTCGAAAGGGCGCTTATTGATACAATTCAGTCCATTAAAGGTTCTTACGCGCTGGCTGTTCTGACAGAAAGCGCTCTTGTCGGCGCAAGAGATCCAAACGGTATAAGACCGCTTTGTCTTGGGCAGCTTGACGGCGGCTGGATTCTCGCAAGCGAATCCTGCGCTTTTGGCGCGGTGGGCGGAAAATTTGTCAGGGACATTGAACCCGGCGAAGTGGTTATCATTAACCGGGACGGAGTAAAATCGTTCAGCCTCGGCGAAAAAATCCGGCGGGCGGTCTGCACTTTTGAGTATGTTTATTTCGCGAGGGCCGACAGCATAATCGACAATGTTGACGTATACGGCGCGCGTATAAGGGCGGGCGAGATTCTTGCGCGCGAATCCGGTGTTGAAGCAGATCTTGTAATCGGGATTCCGGATTCCGGAGTTCCTGCGGCAATCGGCTACGGCCGGGCCGCCAATATTCCCTTTGGCCTTGGAATCGTAAAAAGCAAATACATCGCGCGTACTTTTATCGCTCCCGGCCAGATTCAGCGGGAAAAAGCGGTGTCCGTCAAGCACAGCGTCATAACCAGCGAAGTCCGGGGCAAACGTGTTGTCATTATCGACGATTCCATAGTCCGCGGTACAACCATGAAACGCCTGGTAGAAATCATCAGGGCGGCGGACGCCAAAGAAGTTCATATCCGGATCGTTTCCCCGCCGGTGCTCTGCCCCTGTTACTTCGGCGTTGATACTCCGCACCGCAAGGACCTGATAAGCAACGGCAACAGCGTTCCCGATCTTTGCAAGTCGCTGGGCGCGGACAGCCTGGCCTTTATTTCCGTTGACGGTCTGTTGGAATCGCTGGCTCCTTCCGGTTCATCTAAAACACATGGCTATTGCCTTGGATGTTTTTCCGGCGTGTACCCGATTCCTGTTCCGCAGAAGTTTAACGGTTAATAAAACGGCTAAGTTAAACGGCCAATAAAATATTTAAGTTCTGTCCCTTATAACATTACGCTGAATTTTGCCGCTTATGGTTTTGGGCAGTTCATTTACAAAATCGATAATCCTGGGATATTTGTATGGGGCGGTTACCTTCTTGACGTGATTCTGAAGTTCCTTTTTTAATTCTTCCGACGGCGTATAACCGCGGGCCAGTACTATAGTTGCCTTGACAACCTGGCCGCGCATCGGATCCGGGGCCGCTGTTACCGCGCACTCCAGAACCGAAGGATGCTCCATAAGGGCGCTTTCTACTTCAAACGGACCGATTCTGTAGCCCGAGCATTTGATCACGTCATCGTTGCGGCCAATAAACCAGAAGTAACCGTCATCGTCTTTCCAGGCCATGTCTCCGGTGCGGTAAACACCATTGTGCCAGCTCCGGTTGGTTATTTCTTCATCCTTCCAGTATCCGGTAAAAAGACCGGGCATTACCGATGCGCCTTCCTGCGAGTAGATGTTGTTTCCCGCCGCTGTAATGCTGATGTTTCCCACGATGCCGCTGTCACACGGGCGGCCGCTCTCGTCAAGAATGTCCAGGCCGAATAACGGCGCTGGCTTGCCCATTGAGCCGGGTTTAACCGGCAGCCATTTAAAGGCAGCGGCCATTACCGATGTTTCTGACTGGCCGAATCCTTCCCGGATTTCCATTCCGGTCATTTCCTTAATCCGGTGGTAGACTTCCGGGCTCAGCGGTTCTCCCGCGACGGTCGTGTGTTCAATAAATGAAAAGTCGTATTTGGAAAGATCTTCCTTTATTAGGTAGCGGAACACAGTTGCCGGAGCGCAGAAAGTGGCGGGCCTGATTCTGTCCAGGGCTCCAAGAATTCCTGCGGGGCTGAATTTATCCGTATCGTAGGCGCCGACAGCTGCGCCGCAGATCCACTGGCCGTAGATTTTGCCCCACGCGAATTTGGCCCAGCCTGAATCGGTCTGGGTCATGTGAATTTTGTTGTCCTGTACGCATTGCCAGTATTTTGCCGTTACAATGTGGCCCAATGCAAGCGTATGATTATGCAGAACCATTTTGGGCATTCCGGTAGTTCCGGAAGAAAAATAGATCAGCATCGGTTCATTTATTTTTGTGCCGCCGTCTCCGGTTGGCCGTGTAAATGACGCAGCGGCATTATCAATGGCTTTACGTATATCAATGTAATCGGAAGGGATGTTATTGCCGGCCGCGGCCCTGACAACAAGTCCGGAGCAATGCTTTGCGGCTCCCCGTATATTTTCCAGCAGGTCTGCGTCATCGGTGCTGACAAGCATTTTAACTTCTGCGATATTACAGCGGTAAATAATGTCTTTCTGCGTGAGCTGGTAAGTAGCGGGAATGCAGACCGCGCCGATTTTTTCCAGCGCCGTCATAAGTATCCAGATGTCCGGCCGCTGCTTGAGGATGAGCATAACCACATCGCCCTTTTTTATTCCAAGGCCAAGCAGTACATTTGCCGCTTTGTCAGACAGCAGCTTTATTTCTCCAAAGCTTAGTTTTTGCATAACCCCGGAATCATCGGTTCTTACAAGGGCTGTTTTTTGCGGAGAAATACGGGCCCATTCGTCTGTTACATCGTATGCAAAATTAAAATTTGGCGGAACATTGCATTTATAGTTATTAAAAAAATCCTCATAGCTTTCGAAATCAATACACGGGCAAAACCGGGACAGTATCTCGTTCATTATTATAATTCCTGTATGATTGTCAAAAAACGGGCAGGCCCTTCGGCTGCGCTTTGGGCATGCGGGAGATCGGCGTTAAAATAAATGGAATCTCCGGCGTCCAGGATGTATTCTTTTTTACCGACGCTGATCTTTATTTTGCCTTCCACAACATAATTGAATTCCTGGCCTGAATGCGTGACCGGTCCGGAAGCTTTCTTTGACGGGTCCAGATATACCATCAGCGGTTCAATAGTCCTGCCCTTAAAATTATACGCAAGACTGGTAAATTCGTATCCGGGGTATCTTTCGATCTTAACACCCCTGCCCGCGCGGCATACGCTTGCTGTGTCCATCCTGGGATCTTCACCGGTCAAAAGGACTGTAGCGTCAACTCCCAATTTTGCCGAAATTTTGTAAAGTACGCTTATGGGTATGTCCAGCCCGCCGGATTCATACTGATTATATGTTTCCAGAGTTATATTCATTTCTTTGGCCATATCAAGAGCGCTGACTTCCATAATATTACGGAGTTCTTTTATGCGGCCCGGAATTTTGGCGAGATTTTCATCTTCCATGGCGTCTCCCTGTCCGGAAAATATTTTTTAATAACCGTCTGACATTGAACGGTTAACATCCCTCTGATAAAGCTCCTGGTAAACGGTGCTGCGGTTTTTAAGTTTTTCTTTTACGGCCTTTGAGAACGGAATATGTCTCCAGAAAATTCCGCGCAGTTCCTTGTCCAGTTTTTGGGTTCCGTCGCTTTCCTTTGTTATCCATGTAATGTAATCGTTAATAAAATATTCCTTGACATCGCCCCTGATCTTCATCTTCTGGAACCATTGATAATAATTACCGGTTATGCCTTCTTCCATCCAGTAAAAAGAAGCCTTTTCTTTTGCAACCTGCCAGCGGAAATCACCCACCGCGTACAGCATTGCGGCCTGCAAATTTTTTGGGTACATGGGAATTGCGATTCTGCCCCGGCTTGTTGCGCGGTTGAATTTGTCAAAAGGTTCCCAGCAAAGGCCGCTGTCGCCGTAGGTAGGGAGAAGCACTACGTACGGGACAATGCGGTTGAGTCTGTTTTTGTAGGACCGGCAATAAGCCTCCGGATCAATGCTTTCGATCCAGGCCAATATGGAAATGATGTTTTCCCTGTATCCAAGATCAGGGGGAGCGTTATGGTAATATTCGCTGGTCAGTATCGGGAAATGGTTTCCCTGCCTGCCGACAGTCATTTTGGCCATTTGCCTTACCGTGTCAAATTCAGTATCAACGGCCTTGACGTCAACGGTTTCGATGCCTTCTTCTTCCATTTTAACCTGAAGCATCTTTACGTCCTGCTCGGCCTGGTAATAATCCCGCAGGAATATTTCCAGATCATGATCCGATTTTAGAAGGCCTCGCAGAATTTCCTGAATATCGCCGAATATGCGCTTTTGTCCCTCGTTGTAACATGCCGAAACATCCGGCAGACCTTCCACCGGAAAATGTTCGGTAATATGGCCGATTAATTTGTTGAGGTTTTCTTCCAGGTCCTGCCGTTCAACATCCTTTGCCTTTAAAAGCTGTACCGTACCGTCCAGTTTACCCTGGGCTTTTTCCAGAAACTGCTTTATTCGGACAGACTGATTGGTTTTGGAAATTTTTACTTCATCCGTTGTGGACGGCCGGATCATTCCGGTCCCTACAGCCCTGAACCATTCGTCAAGATAATACACGGGCTGGTTCAATACGTTATCGTTTACTATTTTGGCAAAGATCGAGCGGTTTTCCCGATCCAAAAAAGTCGGATGAATAATTCCAAAGCGCAGCAGGAATCTTTTTGGTTCCGCGATTTTGCCCGGCGCCTTGCGGGCGATGCCGATAAAAAATTCCCAGAAGGCCGTTATAAACTGCTGCCTGTATACGCCGCGGTCTTTTGGATCTTTTGAATTTAAAAATTTCTGAAGCAAAGTATGAACTCGCTGCGCTATTTCTCCCTCCCCGGATAGCGCGATCTTGTAATAGTTGGGATCTTCAAACACGGGATTGGGAATTTCTTCAAAACGTTTTGTTACAGGAGGAAAACCGGCAGAGGTCAGATTGACTTCTTCTTCCGGTTCGATATCCTCAATCGGTTCATCGAAAATGGCTGAATAATCCGGTACCGCGGATTCCGCCGGTTTTGCCTTTGCGCCGGTCCCCAATAAAGCGGCGATTTCCGGATCCATTTCTCCCTGAAAAACATTGGCCATATCGATTTTCCTTACCAACCAAGCCCGGCCGTTTCCAGGCTTCGCAGCCATTCTGCGGCGATTATTCCGTGACCAAAAGGCGTCGGATGAACTCCGTCGCCGGCCATGTCTGTATCTTTATAACCCTGCGCGGCATACCTGACAAAAATTCCGTCCATAGGAATAAAGCAGTCTGCGTACTCTTTTGCAAGGCGGCGTACAATCTGAACCTTTGGATCAAGGTCTTCCCTCCAGACTCTGCGTTCCGGAACACTGTCCAGCAGAAACGGCTCCATTATTACGATAATCGCGTCCGGTAAATCCCGTTTTATGTTTTCAAGCAGGGTCCTGTAGCTTTCCCCAAAAATTTCGGAGCTTGTGGGATCATTTTTATCGTACCGTCTCCATGTATCGTTAATTCCTATCAGGATGGAAACCAAATCCGGTTTAAGGGCTTTAAAATCTTTTTCGTACCGCCCAAGCAGGTCAATAACACGGTTTCCCGAGATCCCACGGTTTATAAAACGAACGCCGCAGCCGGGCCTAAGTATTTCGGTTACTGCCGCTATCTTTGCAGGGTAACCCTGCCCCAAATCTGTTGCCGGCTTTGCCGCCGGCTCGTCCTTTTTGCGGCCGCAGTCGGTAATGGAATCTCCCTGGAATAAAATTACCGGGTTTGGTCTTAACAATTTTTTCATTTTCCCCTCTATTAAACTAAACCTAAACTAAACCTGTCAGCCGTATCAAAATCACACTAAAATCATATCATATTTTGAGAATTACTGCGAGAACTTGCCCAGGCCTGCATGGCTATTCCAAAAGCCACCGACACATTAAGCGAACCTTTTGCGCCGTAAACCGGAATGCTGACCCTGCCTCCGCCCGCGTCCGCGGCTGCCAGCGCCTGCGGGCTTACTCCCAGTTCCTCTGACCCTACGATCATTACGCCGTTTTGCGGGAAAGAAAAGTCCCGCAGAAGCTCGCCGCCGGTTTCCAGCGCGAAGCATTTTGTATCAGCCGTAAAAAAATCAGGAGGCAAACCAAAGCCCGGATGTAAAAGGGTTTTTTGTGTAAAAGGGTTATCCCGGGCAAAGATGTTATTCTGCGCGCGGGACCAGGGCAAGATTTCTGTGCAGCCCATGGCGGTTCTTTGGGCCCTTGGGTGTCCGGGATCGGCGCAGAAAGGGGACAGCAGTATTTTTTCCGCGCCAAAGGATTCGGCTGTCCGGAATATGGCCCCTACATTGAATGGAGACCTAATGTCTTCCAGGTAAATTTTAATTCCCTTAAAGACCTTCCGTTTCCCCTGATCCAGTTTTCCTTCTCCGTCAACCGCGTCAAAATCCCATTCCGAAGGAAAGCGGCCTGTTTGATTTAAAAAAATGTATTTGGCGGTATTGAGGCTTCGTCTTGTATTGGCGGCTTCTTCCGGCTTGTTTTGTCCGCCGTTGTTTTGACAATCACCGTTGTTTTGACAATCACTGTCCGTCCGGGCCAAATTCCTGGCCGCAGATTCCAGGGCATTTTTATATTCTGCCGGCAGGATCGCTGCCCAGTAATCCAGGATTTCAGACAGATACGGGATTTCTCTGTCATCAAATGAACCGTTAATAAACGCGCGCTCGGCTTCTTCAAAAATTTTTGCCGTTTTTCTTATGCCCTGGGAATAGGGGAGTTTTTTTATTTTTTGCAGGGTAATCATGTTAAGGTTTATTATAATGAATTTTTTAAAAAAATTTTTTAAAATGCCTGTTTTAATATATCGAAGGCGTTTTCTGAAGCGACCGTGTACGGCGAGAACGAAACAAACTCCAGATCCCTTGCGGCCTCCGCGGCTACAACAGCGCGGTCAAGTACAAGGTTGAATTCCTTGAGCCTTGCGGGAACATTGAGAAGTCCCATGTAGTGGCGGATACTGTCGGTTACCATTGCCGCGGATTCGGCTACTGTGCTGCCTTCCACCGGTTCTCCCATCAGCGCCGCTATTTTTGCCATTTTGTCGGGTCTGGCAGCGGCAAGCCTTTCGAGTATGTACGGCAGAATAACGGTTGAACACCAGGATTTTGCCACCGGGAACTTCGCGTTAAGCGAATAAGCAAGAGCGGTGCCTATGCCGGGCGCGCTTATTGACGAACCCATGGCCATAAGAAAAGCCGCGTTGATAAATAATTCCAAAAAATCAGGCCCAAAACTGTCGGTTTGGGATTTGATCATTTTACTGTAGGAGGCGATTGCCTGTTCAAGAATTCCGTCGGAAAAAAAACTGGATTTTACGGAACAGTACGCTTCCACCGCTGTACAGAATCCGTCAAAAGCCGCTGTTGTCGCGAATTTTCCCGCGAGCGTATTCATGAATAATCCGCCGTCAAGGATTGCGGCTCTGCAGAGTCCTGCCGGAGACTTTATCAGCCTGACCGAACGATCCCGGGGATCTACAGTTACAAAATAGTTTGCAAACATAAAAGGGTCGGGATCTATCGCCGGAACCGCGATATACGGAATAAAAGGCCCGGTATTTTTTTTACCGTCAAGAAGATCAAAAATATTGGTTCCGGAATTGGCGGTCATTGCCGCCATGCGGGAGATTGACTGGGTTCGCAGTCCGCCGAAACCCATAACAACTGTGCAGCGGGCGCCTTTTGCAAGGGTTGAAGCCGTCTGGGCGGCTTCCGCTGTGGACTGGGCCGATATTTCATCAAATAAAATGGCCGAGGTTCCGGCCTGTTCCAGGACTGACATCAGCCGTCCTATAGCGTTGCCCTCGTAGAGGATCTGTTCTGTTATCAGCAGAACCTTGCCGCCCATGGCTGCAGCCAGGCTGCCGGCGCGGCTTATTGAATCCAGGCCGATTATTATTTCCGGATCCAGTCTGTATACCATGTCTGCCATGTTAATCTCCAAAAAAAAACGGAACCCTGACACACCATGATTTATCATGCGGTGTCAGGGTTCCGCTCCTGTAAAGCCTGCCTTGCCATTCAAAACGTTTTTTGGTTATTAACCAAAAAGAGCGTCTATTATTTTATCGGCTGTAGCGTTGATCACATCCTTGTTCAGATAGGCAGGATCGTTGATTTTTGCCCTTAACTCTTCGATTTTCCCGGTCCGGACTTCCGAAGCCGCTGCCGCGATTTCCTTTACACGGTACAGTTCAGCTTTTTCCGCCGCTTCCGAAGAGATGTTTATGGAATCTTTTATGGGTATCTGGTTAACCTGATCCGAGCGTCCGGGTTTTTTACCGGGCTGTATGGGATCTATGGAACCTACCCTGTCAATTGTCATACTCACATCCTACCTGTCCTAATTATCGGCATAAAGGAATGAATAGTAGAGGCTTTTTGAGAACATCGTTCCCAAAAAAGTCCTGCCCGCTTTTATTTTCTCCCGCTTTGGCCCCAAATGTCAAGCCGGCTGCCGGCTGCACGATTCCTGAGCATCCAAATTAAAAGCTCACCCTATTTAAAAATCGGCCATATCCGGCAAAATCTTGATATACCTGTGCCGATAATACATAAAATGGGCCAATATATAGAGGCTTTGCTCCTTACCACAACAGCGGCCGTACTTCTCTGGTTTGGGTATAACCTGTTTTTTGGAAATGGGGTGCATATAACTCCCGGCAGCCATTATTATAGTCATCCCAAAAAACACCGTAAAAACCGGTTTGGCTGGAAATATTCTCCCCAAACCGGCATGCCCGGTGATCCCAGGACCTGTCCTGTCTGCAGCGCCAAACTTGACGAAGGGCTTTTGGTTAAATCACTGGCTTATCCGTCCCTCAACGGCGGCAAAGACCGGATGATGCATATAAAAGGCTGTGTTTATTGTCTGCGCGGGAATCGGGATCGGATCTGTCCTGTCTGCGGCCATGTTCTCCTGGAAAATGAGGTCCTGATCTGCCGGATGTTCGAACGGCCATTTACTTTTTCCAGGCGGCCCCATGTCCATGTTCTTGGCTGCAGCCGGTGCCGCTGAATTTTTCTTTTTATTTGACATCTCCAAATCCGGGTAATATACTTCAATGATACACAATTTTTTCGGAGGTTTTATGCACAGAAACATCTTAAAAAAATTGGCAATTATTACCTTCTGCTTATTATTTACAGGAGCTCTTGTTTTTGCCAGCGGAAGCAGCCAGCAGCAGACTGCAAGCGGGAAACCTACCCTTGAGATAGGAATTCAAACCAATGCCTTTATTCTGGATTTTGTTGACAATTACCTGACTCATTATCTGGAGAACCTGCACAATATCGATCTGACATTCTATTACCTGCCGACCGACGCTACCGAATCAAGAACCAAGGTTTCTTTGCTGGCAGCATCCAATGATCTTCCCGAGACCATTTGGGGCGGCGGCATGACCAGGGAACAGATTCTCGAATACGGCACCAACAACCTTCTGCTTGCATTGAACAAGTATCTGAGCAATCCTTCTGTTACCCCGTATTTCAACGCAATTCCTCAGCCGGATCGGGGCAATATTCTCCGTGATACAAGAAGCGCCGACGGCAACAATTATTCGTTTGCCCGTTTCCAGCCGGAGACCTGGAACTGCACACCCAACCGGCTTTACATCAACCGCACATGGCTTTCCAACCTGGGACTGCAGGAACCCAAATCCACCGATGATTTGCGCAATGTTCTTACCGCATTCCGGGACAAGGATCCCAACGGCAACGGCAGAAAAGATGAAATCGGCGTATTCGGATGGTACAACGGCACCTACGGTGAAAACGTAATTACTTCATTGATTAACGCCTTTGTTTACTATAATCCCGGCCAGCTTGCCCTCGATGCTTCCGGAAACAATGTAGTTGCGTCGTTTACCGATCCGCAGTTCCGTGCGGCATTGCAGTACCTTAACGGCCTTTTCAAGGACGGACTTCTGGACGCGTCCACATTTACGACCGATCAGCAGGGATTCAGGGCCGTTCTTAACGGAACACCCATGGTAGTAGGTTTGACATCAATGGGAAGCGTAGGCAATTTCGCCGGCAATCCTACCCAGGATGATAATGCCAACTACAGGGCAATGGCCCCGATTATGGCGCCGCTCAGCAGCCCCAACTGCCCCGGCTATACCCCGTTCAATGACTATGTAGCCGAGCAGATGACCTTTATTACCAACAAATGCAAAAACGTAGATCTGGCGGTAAAGGTAATGGATTCATTCTATGAGCCGACCCTTTCCATTATCACCAGGTTTGGACAGGAAAATGTTGACTGGACAAGAGATCCCGCGATACTTAAAACTCAGACCAATGCAATGGTTTACATGGGACTGTACCCCGGACTCAGCTCCGCACAGATACATGATATCTGGACGAAACCGGCTGCCCAGCACTGGCAGAATCTGACCCCGAGGTATACTCCTCTGGACGTCGGCAACACCATCGGCAACCTCGAAAGCCCGCTGGATCCGAGCAAACCTTCCACAATGCACAATGCCGTTAACTACCAGCTTCTTATTCCCAGGCATCCGCAGTATGTACTGCCTCAGCTTTACTACAGCGCTGCCGACGGCGCCACCCTTTCGCAGCCCATTACCGACATCAACCAGTATGTGAGCCAGTCCGTTGCCGAATTTATAATCAGCACCCGTGACATAAACAGCGACGCAGCCTGGAACGCTTATTTACAGAATTTGGACGGTATGGGATTGCAGAAATGGATCCCCATTGCCCAGGCGACCTATAACAGGCAGAAATAATAAACCTAAAGCCATTCCGGAACCGGCTGTTTTGGAATGGCTTTTTTTGGAGGCAGCAATATGAGCAAAAAACCTGTACTAAACGCCGGAGACAAAACCCGGGAGAGAACAAAGCTCTGGTTTAACATCCGGGCCCGCTGGCAGATTTATTTACTCCTGCTGCTGCCCCTTGCATATCTTGTTATTTTTTCCTACGGCCCCATGGGAGGACTTGTAATTGCGTTCAAGCATTACAATTTTTCTCTGGGAATTTTTGGAAGCCCCTGGGTCGGGCTGGATAATTTTAAACGTTTTTTTGAGTCTTATAAATTTTTCCAGATACTTGCCAATACATTGACACTTTCCTTTTACAGCCTCCTTGTTACTTTTCCCATTCCAATAGTTTTTGCCCTGCTGCTCAATGCCATGCCTTTGCGCAGGTATCAGAAGGTAATTCAGACTGTTACCTATATTCCCCATTTCTTCTCCACAGTCGTAATGGTAGGACTTATTTTCCAGCTGCTTAACAGCCGCAACGGCTTATACGGCTCCCTGATGCTTTTTCTAACCAATCAAATGCCCCCGGATCTTCTGGCTGTCGGGACCAACTTCAAACACATTTATGTCTGGTCCGCTGTCTGGCAGAGCACCGGATACTCTTCTATAATTTACTTTGCGGCCCTTTCCAATGTTGACCCGACTCTCCACGAAGCCGCCCTTGTGGACGGGGCTACCAGGTTTCAGAGGGTCCTCTACGTTGACATTCCCAGTATCCTTCCCACCGCCAGCATCATGCTTATTCTTGCTGTCGGCAATATTATGAACGTCGCGTTTGAAAAAACACTGCTTATGCAGAATCCCCTAAATATAAATTTCAGTGAGGTAATCTCGACATACGTTTATAAAGTAGGCCTGGCAAGCGGCATAAATGATTTTTCCCTTTCCGCGGCAATCGGAATGTTCAATTCAGTGATTAACTTTTTGCTGTTGATTTTTGCCAACTGGGGAAGCAGAAAACTCTCCGGTTCCGGAATTTTTTAGGGGGAAATCATGGCGAACGGTATGGAAAAATATTCCGCGGGAGACAAACTTTTTTACATTTTAATTTTTATCTTTCTAACGTTGTTTTTTATCATTGTTTTATACCCGTGCATTTTTGTAATCTCGGCGTCATTTTCCGCCGGCTCCGCTGTCCAGTCCGGGCAGGTTGTACTGTGGCCTGTGCGCCCCAGCGTCCAGGGTTACATTACCGTCTTTAATACCGCTTCTGTCTGGATGGGATTCAGAAATTCCCTCTTTTATACTGTAGCCGGAACCTGCATTAATATCATAATGACAATGACGGCGGCTTACTGCCTTTCCCGCAGCGATGTGCCGGGAAGAAATTTTATCATGCTCCTTTTTACTTTTACCATGTTTTTTAACGGCGGCATGATCCCCGCATATATGCTTATCAGAAACCTTAAAATGCTTAATACTCCCTGGGCGCTGATCGTTCCCGGCGCAATAGGGGTTTATAATATGATAATCGCCAAGACATTTATCCAGAACAGCATTCCGTCGGAAATGCTTGACGCCGCAAAAATCGACGGCTGCGGCGACGCTTATTATTACGTCCGCATTGTAGTCCCGCTTTCCAAAGCCATTATAGCGGTTCTTGTCCTGTTCTACGGGGTAGGCCACTGGAACGCGTACTTTAACGCGATGATCTACCTGCACAATAAAAATCTGTACCCGCTTACAATAGTACTGCGGGAAATACTTATGGCTTCCCAGATAGATCCGTCCACCGTTTCCGATCCCGAGCTGCAGATGCGTCTTGCCGAGGCTGCCGCCGTAATAAAGTACGCGCTTATAGTTGTTACCGCGGTCCCGGTAATCCTTATTTATCCTTTTGTGCAGAAGTATTTTGTAAAAGGCGTAATGATAGGTTCGATTAAAGGTTAAATCTATTTGTAAATAATTAAGAAACTAATGTTTTTGGGCAGCTTTATTAAAAAGAGGTTATTATGATCAAGGAAATCAAACTTCCCCAAATTCCATTCCGTCCGTTCCCGCTTTACACCGACAGGGCAAAGTGGACTTCGCTTCCATCGGATATTAAAAATTTTTACCATACCGAGGCTGCCAAACGCAAAGGCCAAAAATGGCCGGCCCTTCCTGCCTCCGTTTATCTTGAATTTTACCGCGACGGCAACCGTTCCAATTACGAGAAGCTTTATTTTGACAGGCGTTTTGATTTGCAGGTTTTAACGATTGCCGAATGTATCGAAGGCAGGGGCGAGTATCTCGATGATATCATTAACGGGATCTGGCTCATCTGCGAGGAAACTACCTGGGTAATACCCGCGCACCTCAATCACGGCCGCCCTTCCAAAGGCAGCTTTTATCACCGTCCGCAAACCGGAGAAAAAACAGCCTATCCTGAACCAAGGAGGCTCCATGATCCGCAGGACGATGTTTACATCGATCTTTTTTCCGCGGAAACCGGCTCGCTTGTTTCCTGGGTTTATTATTTCCTTGGCGACGCGATCGCCGGTCCTGCCCCGGAAGTAAAGCGCCGCATGGAAGAGGAAGTAACGCGGCGTATCCTGGTTCCGTTTGCCGAAGCCGATTATTTTCCGTGGATGGGACTTTCCCACGATGATCCGGTAAATAACTGGAATCCCTGGATCAATTCTAATGTCCTCGCTGCTTTCCTGATCTTTGCCCCGGTTTTTGACCGCGCCGAACAGGGCGTCAACAAGTCCATTAAAAGCATAAACCGATTTCTACATTTTTATTCCGATGACGGCGGCTGTGACGAAGGCCCAAGCTATTTTGGAGTTGCCGGCGCTTCCCTTCTGGATTTTATCGAGGAACTGGGCCATGTAACCGATGTCTCCTACCTCTACAGCGATAAAAAAATTCAGAATATGGTTTCCTATATTTACAAGGTCTATATAGGAAATGAATATTATGTGAATTACGCTGATGCCCCTCCCAGGGTTTTTGTTCCTGTCGGTGTTCTGGAAAGGGCCGGCGCTAACATGGGTAATGATATGCTTGCTTCTTTTTCTTCTTACCTGCGGTCCAATAAATTTTGCAATACCGATACTGTCTCCGACAGGGCCTTTGAAGAGTACCGTCTTTTTGCCGGTATTTTTAGTGCAGGCGGGGGCGGTAAACCAGGCGTGAGCAGTCAACCGGGCAGTGGCAGTCAACCGACGGGATTCAAGGCGCCGTCCCTGGCCTGGTTCCCCGGCATCCAGGTAGTTACAGCCCGCGAAAGCGAAGACAGCCGGCAGGGTTTATTCTTTTCCGCCAAAGGCGGCAACAACAGCGAAAGCCACAATCACAATGATGTGGGCACTTTTGTTCTTTACTGCGGCGGCGTTCCTGTTCTTGTTGACGCCGGTGTTGAGACCTATACCAAATTCACCTTCAGCGACATACGTTATACGCTGTGGACTATGCAGTCCGGTTATCACAACCTGCCGTCGATAAACGGCGCTGACCAGGCGCCCGGGAAGGAATTCGCCGCCCGTGATGTAAAACTGGCCGGCGTTAACGGAGAAGCCCCGGATTCTGTCTGCCCTGCCTCCGGAATTAGGTTTTCCATGGACATTGCCGGCGCGTATCCGGATTCTGCCGGCGTTAAAAGTTATAAACGGGTATATATTTTTGTTCCCGGCACAAAGGTGTCCGGCGAAAAGATGTCCGGCGATAAGGCGCCCGGCGCCGGTTTCCTGGAAGTGACCGATACCTGGACGCTTAATGAATGTAAATCGCCGCTTATACTAAACCTGCTCTGTTTTGACAGGCCCGTTATCACAGGCGGCAAGGCCCAGTTGGGCGGCAGAGTCAATCTGGATTTTGACGCAAAAGCATTTACCGCCCAGGCCGAAGAAATCAAACTCGCTGATCCAAAGATTCACAATGATTGGCAAAGAGACAGCCTTTACCGTCTGCGGCTGGTTGGGAAGGACATGGCCGCGCAGGGGAAGACTGTCCTGCGTTTTACAGTCATATAACCAGGAGGTAACATCATGCTATGGGAAGAATTGACAGCCAAAGAATTTCCGGAGTGCGCAAAAGAAAGCGGCGGGGTTTGTATTCTGCCCATAGGAGTACTTGAAAAACACGGGAACCACCTGCCTTTGGGTACAGATATGTATACCGGGCAGCAGGTATGTAAAAAAGCGGCTGAAACTGAAAAGGCCGTTGTGTTTCCGTATTACTTTTTGGGGCAGATTGCCGAGGCTTCTCATTTTCCCGGATGCATTACCGCATCACACCATTTGTTAATGGACGCGCTGCGGGAAATGTGCGACGAGATCGGCCGCAACGGTTTTAAAAAAATCATTCTGGTGAGCAGCCACGGGGGCAACAATTCTTTTCTTCCCTTCTTTATCCAGGAAATGCCGCGCCTGGACAGGGAGTACAGTTTATATACTTACTTCCTTGGACACATTAATAAAGAACAGCGGCAGAAACTCTGCGATTTCGCAAAAACTGACGATCTTGGTTCCCACGCCGGTCTGTCCGAGACATCAATGATAATGTACCTGCGTCCCGATTTGGTACACATGGAAGCCCAGGACATTGCCGAATCCCGCAGCCTTGGCAGACTGGCACAACTGCGAAAAATGAACGTATTCTCCGGTTATGACTGGTATTCGCAATATCCCAATCATATTGCAGGAGATCCTTCAAAGGCGTCCGCAGAGCTTGGCAAAATGCTGTTTGATACGTATTGTCAGAATCTTGCCGAAATCATCCGTCTGGTTAAAGCCGATGAGATTTCAGAAAAAATGGCGCGGGAGTTCAGGGCGGCGGCTTCCAGGCTGGGGTAATCGCGATATCCGGTAATTGTTATTCATACACATTCGAAATGGCGTACAGCGGGTATATGTCAAAATCAGGTTCGCTGGAAAAATTCTCCAGGGATGTCCTTATCCCGCGTTTGATATTTTTTTCCTTCATAAAAATTTTAAAACTCTTCATACCGCCCTGGGTTCCGGATTTTACTTCGATTGGAATTATTTCCTGCCCCTTTTGAATAAGGTAATCAATCTGTGCGCTGCTCTGGGCCTTGTCCCTGTGCCAGCAGTAAAGCTGCCGCTGTGTGTTGGTACCTGCTGCCTTAAGTAATTCAAGGCCCACAAAAATTTCTGCCGCCGTGCCGCGGTTAATTGTCTTAAAATTATCTGCCAATAAAATTTCTGATTTTTCGATGCCAAGCAGGTGAAAAAATATTCCCGTATCACAGGGAATAATACGGCGGTAATTGGATTTTATTTCCGCGCCCAGCGGGATTCCGTTGGCTGCCGTATGTGTGACAGGATATGCCAGCCCTGCCATAATTAATAACTGCAGGGCTTGTTTTACTCTGGCGTTTGACGCTTCCTCTGCCGCTTTTTCGTAAATAAATTTTCCCTCTGCCTGATGAATTACCGAATTAAAAACTTCATTCAGGAACAGGGGAGATATTCTGGATCGGTATTTAGAAAAATCATCCCTGAATGTGTTTAATAGATCTTCCAGAATTTCACTGCTGTCAAGCAGATTTTTATTTTTTAAATAATGTGCGATTGATTCCGGCATACCTCCGATTAGCATAAAAATCCGCAAACGGTCAATCAATATTTTATGGATTGGCTGCGGGAGTGTATTTTGAGGCCCCGCATTGCGGCAGGTGTCCGCAAGCATTTGATCGCCCATTGCGCCCAGAAATTCATAAAATGTAAATGGGTACATAAAAACCGGATGCAGCCTGCCAACTCCAAATGACGGAATCTCATCCAAAGCGAATTCAATTAATGAGCCTGCGGTTATCAGGTGCTGCTGCGGGTATTTTTCGTAAAAATAGCGGAGGGATTTTAAGGCTGGAATGCAATTCTGAATTTCATCAAAAAACAACAGGGTTTCTCCGGGTATAATCGGGGTATGGGTATATACGGACAAACGGCTGCAAATCTCGGCAGGGTCCAGGTTCTGGTTAAAAAACTCTCCTGCATAAACATCGTCATCAAAGTTTATTTCAACGTAATACCGGAAACTTTGGCCCAAATTCCGTACTGCCGAAGTCTTGCCTACCTGCCGCATACCCCGCAGTATCAGAGGTTTTCTGTTTATTTGCCCTGCCCATTCTTTTAGGACAAGATCGATATTACGTATAAAGTAGTTTTCTTTCATATCTTTTATTATTATATATATATTTAGAAAAATATAAGGGTAATAATATTGCAATTTCGATAAAATATCAAGGTAAAAATCCCGTCATTTCATCAAAATATAAGGGTAATAATTTTTCATTTATTCTGCGCAGTATTCTGCGTGGGTAATTTTGGGTATTTTTATAAAAATTTACTTGACATTGCCTTTTTTCCATGCTTATACTTTAAACATGAGTGTGCGCACACGCAGATTCCAATATTATACACTCGATTTTTTCAAATACTTTAAAAGACATCCCGGTCTTTATTTATTGTTGGCGATCCCGGTTATTCAGGTTTTTATTTTTAAATATCTGCCCATGTACGGTCTGCAGATGGCGTTTATGGATTTTAACCCTGTAGCAGGTTACGCGGGAAGCGAATGGATATGGTTTGAAAATTTTCAGAAGTTTTTTTCATCATATGTATTTCTGCGGCTTATTGTTAATACTGTAGGATTAAGTCTTTATCAGCTTATTGCCGGTTTTCCCATACCGATTATTTTGGCCGTTTGCATCAATGAATTAAGAAGCCGCAGCTTAAAGAAAACTGTCCAGATGGTTACTTATGCGCCCCATTTTATTTCCATGGTTGTAATGGTTTCAATTATGATCCAGGTATTTTCTCCCCATAACGGATTTGTAAATATCATTATTACGGCTTTTGGGGGAAGTCCTGTCAATTTTATGGGCAAACCTGAATATTTTAAATCCATGTATGTCTGGACCGGAGTTTGGCAGAATACCGGTTACAGCGCGATTATTTATATTGCCGCGCTCTCCGGAATTGATCCGCAGATACAGGAAGCCGCCATTATTGACGGCGCATCCAAGATGCAGCGTATCCGGCATATTGATCTGCCTGGTATTATGCCTACAGCCGTTATTCTGCTTATACTCAACTGCGGACGCATCATGAGCGTTGGTTTTGAGAAAGCGTTCCTTATGCAGAATTCCATGAATATTACGGCTTCCGAGATTATATCCACCTATGTATATAAAGTCGGTTTGCTGAACGGAGATTTTGCTTATTCTACAACTGTTAATTTGTTTAATTCTTTAATTAATTTTATTCTGCTTGTCGCGGTTAATAAAATCGCCAATAAAGTTTCTGACGCGGGGCTTTGGTAAATGCCGGTAAAAAATATTTTTAAAGGCACCAGATTATCCGGCGGCAGTGATCTTGTTTTTGATATCGTCAACAATATCCTGATGGTTATCGTCCTTTTGGTCGTAATCTATCCGTTGATTTATATATTAAGCGCGTCATTAAGTTCGGCCGACGCTGTAGCTGCCGGTAAAGTCTGGCTGCTGCCTATAAAGCCGACAATTCTGGCGTATACCGGAATTTTCCAGAATAAATCTGTTCTTACAGGGTATTTTAATTCCGCTTATTATATGGTTGTTGGCACGATCATAAATGTAATTTTTACAATGATGGCCGCTTATCCGCTGGCGCGCAGGGATTTAAGGGGCAGAAAAATAATAATGATGTATTTTATGTTTACGATGATGTTCAGCGGCGGGTTGATTCCGACTTATATGCTGATTAAAAGCCTGCATATGATAGATACCAGACTCGCCATGATTCTGCCGGGAGCGCTGGCTGTCTGGAATATGACCATTACGCGGACTTATATACGAACTTCCATCCCGGAGGAACTGTACGAGTCCGCCGAAATTGATGGCGCAGGCGACCTCTTTGTTTTTTGGAAGATAGTCATCCCGCTTTCTGTACCGATAATCGCGGTAATTACCCTTTTCTACGCTGTTGAACACTGGAACAGTTATTTTGACGCGCTGATTTATATAAAAAGATCTTCCCTTTATCCTTTGCAGATTATTTTACGGAATATATTAATTCTGAATATCTCTGATTTTACCATGATAACCAGCGAGCTGGAGCTGGCCCAAAGATACGCATTGGCTGAACTTTTAAAATATTCATTAATAATTGTTGCCAGTCTGCCAATGCTGTTGATTTATCCTTTTGCGCAAAAATATTTTATCAAGGGAATTATGATTGGATCAATTAAAGGTTGATTCGATCTTAAAATTTTTTTGGAGGAAAAAATGAAAACTAAAAAATTTCTTTTTGGTCTGGTGTTTCTGTTGATAACCGGAACAATGGTATTTGCCGGCGGCGGCGGACAGCAGGCGCAGACCGGCAGTGCAGGTTCTGTTAATTCCAATCTTGTAACCGCTCCGGGTCAATTCCCCATTGTAAATGCGCCGTACACAATGAGGGTTTGGACTGTACAGACCGTAAACATCGAGGACTTCAACACTAATGAATTTACGCTTTCCTATGAGAAAAAAACCGGCGTCCATATTAACTGGGAGCTGGCGCCCGCAACCAACGGTCCGGAAATGCTCAATCTGTCGCTTGCAAGCGGTGATTATCCTGACGTCTACCTTGCAGCGTTTGTACCCAAAGAAGATGAGATCCTTTACGGCTCGCAGGGAGTTTTTGTTCCGTTAAATAAACTGATAGAAACTTACTCGCCCAATGCGGTATCGCAGCTTGCCGATAATCCGGACATCAGGGCGATGATAACAACACCTGACGGTAATATTTACAGTCTGCCTTTTATTGCAAAAACCTATCATATGTATTTTCCGTTTAAACTCTGGATGAACACAACATGGATGAAAAACCTTAATCTTAAAACTCCAACAACAACAGAAGAATTCTACCAGGTTTTAAAGGCGTTTAAGGAAAGGGATCCTAACGGCAACGGAAGCGGCAAAGATGTAATACCTTTCTTTGATACAGATCCTTTCCAAGATCCCAATAACCGTATTGGAAATACAAGTTTTATTACTTTTTTTATCAATGCATTTATCCAGTGTGACTGTGATTTTAGGTATGTTACCAATGACAACAAGATCGCCTTTGCTTTTGACAAACCGGAGTTTAGGGAAGGCCTGCGTTATGTAAGGAGACTGGTCAGCGAGGGGTTGATAGACGAGACTTCGTTCAGCGCAAAACCTGCGCAGCTCAGAAGCATTGCCGACGGTACAGGCGATTTACTCCTGGGCGCTACAGTCCAGCGCGCTCCTTCTGCTTTTATGAACATGAACGGCGACAAACAAAAAAACTATGATTCTGTACCTCCGCTGGCAGGGCCCAACGGCGTTCGTTTCGCGGTTTATAATCCTGAGGCTTCATATTCTTCCGGTCAGTTTATTATTACCAAAAGTATGAAGAATCCGGAAGTCGCGTGCCGCTGGATCGATTATTTTTATACATGGGAAGGCGGCCTGGAAGCCAGATACGGACGGGAAGGCCAGGAATGGGAAAGAACTGCTCCGGATGTAATGGCTTCTTCCGGACTGCCTGCATTGTGGAGACCGCTGACAGCACTGGCAGGAGTTCAGAATATCTGCTGGAGAACAAATATAGGGCAGTATTATCCGCAGGATAAACAGGCCTCAAATTTTAATGATATATACGCATCGGACGGACTTGAGGCACGGCTTTATAACGCGACTCACGATAATTATGCACCGTACGCTCCCAAGAAATATATTCCCATGCTTTACATGACTACTGATGTTATTAAGAAGATAAATCAGCCGTCAATTGACATGAGGAGTTATGTACAGGAGTATGTTGTGCAGTTCCTGACCGGCGGCTTAAGCCTTGATAAAGACTGGGATGCATATGTCGCGAATTTCCAAAAGATGGGAATAAATGATATCCTTGCAGCGTACCAGGGACCTTATGACGCGTTCATCAAAAATAATTAAATAAAAGTTAATAAATGAACCGCAAACCCAATGTACTTTTTATTGTAACAGACGATCAGCGGTATAATACCATCGCGGCCCTTGGTAACAGGGAGATAATTACTCCCAGCATGGACCGCCTGGTCAGGATGGGTACGTCTTTTACAAGCGCCCATATACCCTGCGGTACTGTCGGCGCGGTCTGCATGCCAAGCCGCGCCATGATCCATTCCGGCCGCAGTCTTTTCCATATTGATGATGTGGGCCAGCAGATACCGCAGACCCATACCACACTGGGAGAGCACCTGCGCGGGCATGGTTATAATTGTTTTGGGACCGGCAAATGGCATAACGGCCCCAAGGCATTTAACCGCAGTTTTAACGGCGGTGACAATATCTTTTTTGGCGGAATGTGGGATCACTGGAATGTCCCTATGAATTTTTATGATCCCACCGCCGAGTATGACAATGTAATCAATGTGGTGGTTAATCATTTTGCCGATAACAAAATCACCAAAATGCACTGTGATAAATTTAATCCGGGCAAACATTCAAGTGAGCTCCTGACCGATACCGCCCTGAATTTTCTAAGTAACCGGCAGGCTGCCCGGCCGCAAAATCCGGGGCAGGACCCTTTTTTTCTCTATGTAGCATATCTTGCCCCGCATGATCCGCGTACAATGCCGCCCCAATTCCGGAAAATGTACAATGCCGATGATATACCGCTTCCCCAAAACTTCCTTGAAGAACACCCGGTTGATTTTGGGTTTAAAACGATACGCGACGAAAAGCTGGCCGCTTATCCAAGAAATTCCGGTGAAGTCAGGGAACAGCTGGCCGATTATTACGCCATGATAACACATTTGGATTTTGAAATAGGCCGTATTCTTGACAATCTGGAACAGCAGGGCATTCTGGAAAATACAATCATTATCCTGGCCGGCGACAACGGCCTGGCAATGGGCAGCCACGGACTTATGGGCAAGCAGAACAATTACGAACATTCTGTGCGTGTCCCCCTTGTTATGGCAGGCCCCGGAATTCCGGTTAACCAGACGAGGGATCAATATGTTTATTTGTTTGATATATTTCCCACTCTCTGCGAAATGCTTGATGTTGAAATACCGGACTCGGTAGAGGGATTGAGTTTTAAAAAGATGTTAAGCGATCCCTCTTATGTAACGCGCAAGGAACTTTATTTTGCCTATAGCGATCTTATCCGCAGTATCAAAACAGACCGGTTTAAACTGATTGAATACCGCAATACCGTCAACGCGACCCAGCTTTTTAATCTGCGCGATGATCCGTATGAATGCCGCAGCCTTTTTGGCCAGGCCGGATATGACGATACTGTCAAACAGCTTCGCGCGCAATTATTGCGCCTGGCCGGCGAGTGGGGAGATATTCTGCATCCCATAGGCAAAAGATTCTGGAAATCCTGGGAAGAATATGAAACCAGGACAGGACTAACCTGAACGGGGTTAACATGAACGGAATTAACATTAAACGGCCCAATTTTTTATTTTTGTTTCCCGATTCGCACAGGGGAGACTGGCTGCCTTTTGACAAAGATACCTTTGGCAGAATGGGTTTGCCTATGCTCCCCATAAAAATGCCCAATATTAAAAAATTGATGGAAACCGGCATTACTTTTACCCGCGCGGTTACGCCTTCTCCCCTCTGCGCGCCGGCACGGGCCTGTCTGGCTGCAGGATTAAAATATGAGAACTGCCGCGTTCCGGACAATCAGCATGATTATCCGCCTGATCTGCCCAGTTTTTACAATGTTTTAAAAAATTCAGGTTACAGAGTCGCCGGAGCCGGAAAGTTTGATCTGCATAAAAATACACAATTTTGGGGGCTTGACGGCTGGGTTGATTTGCTTGGAAAAATCGGTTTTACGGACAGCATAGACAATGCCGGCAAAATAGACGCGGTTAACAGCGGAGCGGAAGAGCCGGGGAATTTTAATCCCAGGGACCCTTATATGAAATTTCTTATAAATCGCGGTTATGCGGAATCTTATATAAAAGATATGAAAACCCGCAAACATGCCGTACATCCTTCTGTACTGCCGCAGGATCTGTATTGCGATAATTATTTAACAGATAACGCGCTGGGACTCCTGCGGAATTTTCCGGCCAATCAGCCGTGGTTTTTACAGGTAAATTTTGCGGGCCCGCACGGTCCCTGGGATGTTACAGAAGAAATGCGGAGCCGGTGGAAGAATGTTGATTTTCCCCTGCCCAATCATTGGACTGACATCAAAGATACAGATATAAACGGAATACGGCAAAATTACGCTGCCATGCTTGAGAATATTGACAGTATGGCAGGTAAACTTATCAATGAGGTTGCCGCCCGCAATGAGCTGGATAATACCGTAATTATTTATTCATCTGATCACGGGGAAATGCTCGGTGATTTTGGAATGTTCGGCAAAACCAGGCCGCAGAGGGCCTCCATTCATATCCCCCTTATTATCTCGCTGCCGGATACGGCGGCAAAAGGCGTTCTGGATAATTCCCTTGTTGAACTGCAGGATTTGGCTGCGACTTTTTTGGAATTGGCCGGCTGCGGTAAAGAACCGGCAATGCAGTCCAAATCCCTTGTACCATTGTTAAACGCCAAAGCGGCGGCCCATCGCAAAATACAGGAATCTTCATACGGGGACTGGTCTGTAAAAATAATCGGAAATCATAAATTGGTATTTAATAAAGGTTTATTACAGGAAATTTACGATCTGGAGACTGATGTTTGGGAAAACGAAAATTTGCTTTTTACGGGAGAATAGTTTAAACAAGGTGAATAGTTAAAATGAAAAATATTCTGAAAGGAGAATGGATTGACAGGAAAAACGCCTTCTTATCTGGAAAATTATAAAGAACTATACGCGAAAAATCCGCGGCAAGCCAATATTGAATGGTTTAAAAACGCACGGTACGGCCTTTTTTTACATTACGGCCTATATTCCATTCTGGGCCGTCATGAATGGGTGCAATTGCGCGAACTTATACCTGTAGCCGAATACGCCAAATTAAAGGAGCAATTCCATCCCGATAAATTCGACGCAGTAAAAATTGTTTCTTTTGCCAAAAAATGCGGAATGAAATACATAAACATTACAACCAGGCATCATGATTGCTTTTGCCTTTGGGATACAAAAGAAACCGATTTTAATTCCGTCAATAGTCCGGCGCGCAGGGATTTGATAGCGGAATTGGCAGTGGAATGTGAAAAACAGGAGATGGGGTTTTTTCTGTATTACAGCCACGGCAGGGACTGGAAACATCCGCATGCTCCAAATAATGATGAATGGGGCGGAAGCGCCAGGCCCAATTACAATCCGCCTGAACCTTCATATGCAGTTGGTAAAGACCACGATCTAAATATATATCTGGAATTTATGAAACGTCAGATTAAGGAATTAATTACCCTGGTTCCCGATACGGCAGGAATCTGGCTGGACGGAATTGCCGTTCCCCAATCCGGCGATTACAGTCTTTTTAAGATTGATGAACTTTATTCATACATCAGAAGTTTATCTCCCCATGTTCTTGTATCGTATAAGCAGGGAATTCTGGGCAGCGAGGATTTTTTCTCTTCAGAACATCATGTACCAACCAAAGATGATACCGCCAGTAAACACGGAAAAATTACCGGATCCAGCATGGTAGAATTATGTACAACCATGACCGAAAATCCAGGTTCCTGGGGTTATTCAATTATTGGCGCCCATAAAACCAAAGATCAGGTTTGGGCCCAGCTGGCAGAAAGCAAACGTAAAGGCCATAATCTGCTTCTTAACACAGGCCCCATGGCTGACGGATCGCTTGACGCCAGGGATACCGATACATTGCTTGCCGTCGGCGAAAGACTCTTCGCGGAAGGTTTTTAAAATTAATCGTTAACGATTCTAATCGTTAAGGTTCTGCCTGATAATTATTTGAAAGTCGACATAAATTTCGCGCTGTGCCGGCAAAATACCGGTTACAATATAATTATAAATGCGTTTTACCGTTAAATAGGAATGCTGATAGGAATTTTGGTAAATTGTCGCCGCAATATTGTTATTCCTTATATTGTTAATTATGGTTTCCGACAAATCAAAAGATATTATGGGTATTTTTCCCAATATTCCAAGTTCAGTAAAAGCGGCAAAACAGGCTTTAACCGCGCCAGAATTTAAAAAGAGGGAGTCTATGTCACGGTTTTTACGCAGCATCTCATATACATTTTTGTATGCGATATCATCATCATTTATGGCCGTGATTTCGCATTGAATTATATCTTTTCCATAAAGTTGTTTTAGTTTCTCTTTAAATCCCTGTGAACGCCTTAAATTGCCGAGCATCGAAAGCGAAGATGAGATAAACGCCATTTTATGCAGTTTTGGATTTATTAAATGGAACAGGCCCGCAACGGTTTCGCCCGCTTTATATGTATTTATACCGGCAAAATAATGAGGATAATCATTGGGTATATCATTTGAATAACAAAATACCGGTATTTCCAGCGAAGAAATTTTTTCCAATAAGGCTTCGCTGGAAATTGGCTGTATCATCAGCGCTACAATTCCGTCTTTTACCAGATCGTCTATCAGGGTTATCTGATGATTAATATCAAAATTCCGGCTGTATACATGACAAAAATTTATTCCCGAACCTTCTATCTCCGATATGGCAGCTTTAATTCCCAATTCACTTTGTTCTATCGCGTAGTTGGAAAAATTTGGCTGTACGTGTGATACTATGCCTACCGTAGCCGGGTGTCTGCGCAATGCAAGCGACTTTGCCATCGCGTTTGGCTGAAAATTTAAATTTTCCAGGATACTGGTAATTTTTTCCCTGGTCTGCGCGCTGACTCTGCCCCGGTTATACAGCACCCTGTCTACAGTACCGACCGATACTCCCGATAATTTTGCTATTTCTTTTATTGTATATACCATATTAGTTCAATAATCCGATTTTTTTTTAGTTTATTTTAAACCGAATTATTCATCAAGTCATTATAAATTAATCTTTATAAATTAATTGTGGATAATATATGTTTTTTATGGTATAATTTTCAAAAGGAACGGTGAATTTATGATTAATGTGATGATTTACAATGAATTTGTTCACGAATTAAAGGATGAAAAGGTTAAAGCCGTTTATCCGGACGGTATCCATAGTGTTATTAAGTCATTCCTGGAAAAGGACAGTTCCATCGGGAAAATTCGCTGCGCAGTACTCGAGGATCACAGACAGACCCTTAGCAAAGAGGCCCTTGACGATACTGACGTTCTGGTCTGGTGGGGGCATATGAGGCATCAGGAGGTTGATGACGAAGCTGTTGCCAGGGTATGCCGCCGTGTTCTGGACGGCATGGGCCTGGTGGTTCTGCATTCCGGCCACGCTTCCAAGCCTTTTAAGGCGCTTATGGGAACAGATACCCATTTGCTGCGCTGGCGGGAAGCCGGCGAAAAAGTACGGCTGTGGAATATAGCCAAAAATCATCCGATTACCCGCGGGCTAAGCGAAACTTTTACCATTCCCCATGATGAGACTTACGGAGAACCTTTTGGTATCCCAAACCCTGATGAACTTATTTTTTTAAGCTGGTTCCAGGGCGGCGAAGTTTTCCGCAGCGGCTGTACATGGCGGCGCGGAGAGGGTAAAGTTTTCTATTTCCAGAGCGGCCATGAGACATTCCCGATCTATTACCAGAATGAAGTCCAGCTTGTAATAACCAACGCCGTAAAATGGGCCTGTCCTGTCGAAAGGCATTGTGTTGCAGACAGGGGCAAAGGCAATACGCCTGCACTGGAACAAATTCGGAATTAAAGATTCGGTATATCAGGTTAAATTTTCATATATGCGCAGATTTTTTTCTCATTTTTTAATTTTTAATTTTTCATTTTTAATTTTATTTGTTGTTTATCCGCAATCACCGCCCGCGCCTTCCAACCGGGCCGAACTTGTTATGAAGGCCCTGGCTGCCGCTTATCCGGACCGGGTAGGGCCGGCTGTTTACCGCAACGGGGACTGGGCTGTTTTTTTGGCAGGCAAGTGGTTTTATTACGCTGACGGCAAACTCCTGCCGGAAAATCTTTTGGCCCAGGCTTCGCAATACAGCGGCCAGCCGTTTTATAATTATGCTGCCGAGCTGCCGCCCTGGAAAGATCCGACAGCGGAAGAATCCGATCGGATGCGGCAGATGACCGAACGCCGCAAGCAGCAGTCAGGTTCTTCGGTCAAGCGCACTACACAATTTTATGACGATCTTTTAAGGGTCCATAACAGCAGCGAGTCCTGGGACAGGGTTAAATCCATAAAGTTTCTTGGTTTTACCGTTATGGTTCATTACTCCATACTTACCCAGTTAAGCCTGGTTGAGGAGGCGATACTTGCGGCGTCAAAAACCAGCGCTTCCGTGCGTCAATGGATTGGCAGCATCAGTTCGGTAGACGGCTAGAACTGGCGCAATATTGCCGATACCGAGAGCCGGAGTTTCCACGCTTACGGGACCGCGATTGATATCATTCCCAAATCCACTAACGGTCTGGCCACTTATTGGCTGTGGACTTCCCAGTATAATCCGGAGTGGTGGGCTGTCCCCTATTCCAAACGCCTTAATCCCCCGGCGGAGGTAATCAAGGCTTTTGAATCGTTTGGCTTTGTCTGGGGCGGCAAATGGACCGTTTACGATACCATGCATTTTGAATACCGCCCGGAGATTTTAATTTTCAGCAATATCGCCATGACAGATACCAAAGACCTTAAATAACGGACTTGCCCATAACGATATTTATATATAAATCCTTCATAAAAACAAAAAATTATTATTAAAAATCCCAATGGCGACATCAAAATCGCCTGCGGTTATTTGCGTGTATTGTTGTAACGCAGGATAATCCGGATATGGACGGCGAAAATGTATTTAATATCCGGAACCTCTTCAGCAGAAACTTAAAACGCTTGCGCAATGCGGCCAATATTTCCCAGCTTGCTTTGGCGGGCAGGGCAAATCTAACCCATAATTTTATCAACGACATTGAAAACGGCAAGAAGTGGGTCTCCGACGAAACCATCGGAAAACTGGCGACCGCCCTCAGGGCGGAACCTTACCAGTTTTTTCTTTCGGAATCCAGGTGGAATGAAAAAAGCGCGGAGATACTTGCGACTTACCTTGGTGATATTCAGAGCAGTTTTATTAAATTGACTGAAGACTACCGCCTTCGTTTTATTCCCGACAATGCCGGCAGAACAGACGAAGAACATCTTTAAATCGGGCAGCATTAATCATTGCAGCATAAAAAATACAGTTTCTATTGAAACTGGCAGCTTTGTGCCGGACGGTTTGGAATTTTTTATTCTGCGCCGGCCTAAGCTGCCATCCCGATTAATTCCCTGAATTCCTTTTCGTCCAGGGTTTCTTTTTCCAGTAATTTTTCTGCCAGGGTATTTAAAAGATCCTTGTGGCCGGAAAGGGTTTCCTTTGTCTTCGCGTATTCTTCTTCCACCATGCGGGCGATCTCTTCATCCACGTATTGCTGGGTTGTTTCCGCGTATTCGCGCTGGAACATGGGTTCCTGCCGTTCGGCTGCCGGAATTCCTGAACCCCGCGATGTCAGCGCCACATTGCGGAACCTCGCACTCATGCCGTAGTCGGTGATCATTTTGCGCGCGATATCTGTGGCCTTGGTCAAATCGTTTGCGGCGCCGGTGGAAAACTCCCCGGAGATCATTTCTTCGGCAATGCGGCCGCCCAGCAGAATGTCTATTCTTCCAAGCAGATCGGACTGGGTCATGGTATAACGATCTTCAACCGGCATCTGCAGGGTATATCCCAGGGCCATGCCGCGCGGAATAATCGAAATCTTTTGTACCGGATCGGCGTTTTTGGTAAAAGCGGCGACAAGGGCGTGGCCGGCTTCGTGGAAAGCTGTAAGTCTGCGTTCTTCCGCCTTGAGCACCCTGGTCTTCTTTTGCAGTCCCGCGACTGTCTTTTCTATGGCTTCGTCAAAATCGCACTGGGCTACCAGCTTCCTGCCGCCCCGCACCGCCAGGAGGGCGGCTTCGTTGACGATGTTTGCCAGATCCGCGCCGGAAAATCCCGATGTTATGCGGGCCACTATCGCCAGATCAACTTCCGGGGCCAGTTTTACCGGCTTTGAATGGATCTTTAATATTTCTTCCCTGCCCTTGAGATCCGGCCTGTCCACAAGTACCTGGCGGTCAAATCTGCCGGGCCGCAGGAGCGCCGGGTCCAGAACGTCGGGCCGGTTGGTTGCCGCCAAAATTATTATTCCGGTAGCCGCGTCAAAACCGTCCATTTCGACAAGGAGCTGGTTAAGGGTCTGTTCGCGTTCGTCGTTGCCGCCGGCAATGTTATTGATGCGGCTTTTGCCGATTGCGTCCAGTTCATCTATAAAAATAATGCAGCGCTTTTTTTCTCTGGCCTGTTTGAACAAATCCCGCACCCTGGCAGCGCCCACGCCAACGAACATTTCCACAAATTCTGCGCCGGAAATCCTGAAGAACGAAACTCCGGCTTCTCCTGCGACTGCCCTGGCAAGAAGGGTTTTCCCCGTTCCCGGAGGCCCTACCAGCAGAACGCCCCTGGGAATTTTGCCTCCTATGTCTATGTACTTTTGGGGGCTTTTTAGGAAGTCTACCACTTCCACCAGCTCGTCTTTGGCCTCGTCAACACCGGCTACATCTGTAAAACGGGTCTTTATGTCGCCCTCGGCTACAATTACCGCGCGGTTTTGCCCTACCGAAAGCACATTCCCGCCCATGTTGCCAAGCCGCTTCATGACAAAACGCCAGATAAAAATAAAGAACGCTATTGGCAGCACCCAGGAAAAAATTATGTTTAAAACAGTGCTTCCTTCCCTTGATACCGCGTAATAGGAAACGTTTTTATCGTCCATAAGTTTAATAAAACTGTCGTCATTGATGGGAACAGTCCGGTAAACGGACTCGGGAGCCTGGGAGTAGGGGCTTTTTATAATGGGATTCTGGGAAACCTGCGGTTTATCCGCTGTTGTATATCCGGTAAAATACGAATCGGTCATTTCGACCCGTTTTATGTCTCCGCTGGAGATTAGGGCCTTAAATTCAGAAAAATCTATGGTCGGGTTTACTTTTGATAAAAATACATAATTAAAGAGACTTAATCCTATTATCAGTATGAGTATGTAGATGATTGAAAATTTCCATGATCCAAAGGGCTTAAAATCAGGTAACTTCGGCCCGCCGCCGTTACCTCCGCCGCCTCCAAACGGAAATTGAGGGCCGGAATTGTTGGGCTGCCGGTTCTCGTTCCGGGGATCTTCAGAATTATTATCATCCATGCAATACTCCTTGAATATTAATTGGAAATAATCTTATACTACTATCTACTTTTTATAACACTTTATCAACATATAAAGTTAGGGTTTTTCCCAAGTTTTATTTTTTTACAGGAGCCAATACCTCCGAAGGAGCAGGTGTGATAGAAGTTACAAATCTGGTCAGGCGATACGGACCGCATATAGCGGTGGACCACGCTAATTTTAAAATTGAAAAGGGCGAAATAGTGGGTTTTTTGGGGCCCAACGGCGCCGGCAAATCGACTACGATGAATATTCTGACAGGATATCTTTCCTCTACCGAAGGTTCAGTAAAGGTTGACGGACAGGACATTCTGGAACATCCCATGGAAATCAAAAAGAAGATCGGTTATCTTCCGGAGAATCCTCCGCTGTATATGGATATGACTGTCAGGGAGTACCTGACTTTTACGGGCGAAATCAAAAAGATTCCCAAATCCGAGAAAAAAGACAGATTAAACCGGATTATGCAGACAGTCGGGATTGAAGATGTCAGCAAACGGCTAATCAAGAACCTTTCCAAAGGCTACAAGCAGCGGGTAGGACTCGCCCAGGCAATGATCGGAGATCCCCAGGTCCTTATTATGGACGAGCCGACAGCCGGCCTTGACCCCAAACAGATTCTGGAAATCCGCGATCTTATAACCGCGCTTGGAAAAGATCATACCATTATTCTCAGTTCCCATATTCTGCCGGAAGTCAGCGCAGTCTGCCGCCGGGTTCTTATTATCAACCGCGGCATTATTATTGCCGACGACACTCCGGAGAACCTGGCCCGCCACCTGCTTGGCGGCAGCCACATTTTCCTGCGCCTGGACGGCAGCGAAACTACCGTTTCCAAAGCGCTTGGAAAAGTTACCACAATTGTCAAGCTGGATTTCCAGCAGTCACAGGAAGAAGGCACGGTGCAATTAATCGCCGAGGCCGCTCCGGATACCGATATCCGGCGCGATGTCTTTAGGGCATTGTCGGCCGCCAATATTCCCATTCTTATGATGCGCTCCCAGGACATGAGCCTGGAAGAAATATTCCTTGATCTTACTACCCGCGAGGAGGCAACAGCATGATTGCCATATTTAAACGCGAAATTAAAGCGTATTTTGTAACTCCCATAGGCTATCTTTACATGGGGCTTTTCCTTCTGATTACCGGAATCTTTTTTACCTTCAGCAATATTTTTTCGCAGAGTTCCTATTATTCCGGCTTCCTTGGAAGCGTTCTCTTTATTTACCTTTTTGCGATTCCCCTTTTAACCATGAGGCTGTTCTCCGAGGAAAGGCGGCAAAAAACCGACCAGCTTCTGCTTACCAGCCCGGTTTCCATACCCGCTATTGTCTGCGGAAAATTCCTGGCCGCGCTGACCCTCTACGCGTTTACGATTGTTGTTACGATCCTTTACGCGGTTATTATAGCGGTTTACGGTGATTTGATAGTTACAGAGACAGTGGGCAGTTATATAGGCTTCCTTTTCCTGGGCGCCTGCTATATCGCGATCGGGGTTTTTATTTCCGCCAGCACCGAGAACCAGCTTACCGCGGCTCTGGTTACCTTCTTCTCCCTGATGGTAATCTGGTTAATCGATCCTATCGCACAGATGATTCCGTCCGACGCCTTGTCCGGGGTTATTTCCGCCGGCGCGCTTGCGCTTATTGTTGTTGTCTTTTTGTTTATAAGCACACGGAACTGGTTTATCACCCTGATAACCGCCGTATTGGCGGCAGCCGTAATTCTGTTTATGTATTTCTTTACCAGCAATTATTATTACTTGTTCAGAAATGTTTTTTCCGGCTTCCTCCAGAATTTTTTGGGCTGGTTCTCGCTTAACCGCCGGTATCAGAATTTCTCAATGGGTCTGCTGAAATTTGATTCACTTCTTTATTATATCTCGTTCAGCGGTTTATTCCTTTTCTTGACCATACGGCTCATAGAAAAGCGGCGGTGGAATTAGGAGTATGGCAATGAAAATGAAAGATATCAAAGGCTTAAAAAACATCCGGGAATCCTTTAAAACCCGGCAGGTTAAATACGGCGGATATGCGGCTCTAATAACAATCGCGGTTATCGTGGGCCTCATTCTTATAAACCTTATCATCGGACAGTTATCCCCGCAGATCGACATGACAGAGAGCGGACTCTTTTCCCTTTCGGATCAGAGCACACAGGTTGTCGACCTGATCAAGTCTCCCGTAAACTTTTACGGCATGTGGCGGCCGGGCGACGAGAACCAGCAGCTTACCGAAGTAATCGATCTCTACCTGGCCCGGAATAAAAACATCAGGCTGCAGGTTGTTGACCCCAACAAGAATCCGGCCCTTGTTTCCAAATACGACAAGACCAATCAGGGAATACAGCCCGGGTCCCTTATTGTCGAAGGTGAGAAAGGTTTCAAAATCATCGCCCCTTCTGACATGTATGATTATACGACCAACCAGAACAATCAGCAGAATGTAACCGGTCTGGCGATGGAAAGACGCATTACAGCCGCCCTTCTCTTTGTGGCGACCGGCCAGACCCCTGTTGTTTACGAGATTCTTGGGCACCAGGAATATACGCTGAATGATCTGCAGGTACAAACCCTGGTTGAGCGGGAAAACTTTACAGTCAATCAGCTTAACCTGGTTCAGTCCGATATACCGTCGGATGCTTCGGTTCTTATACTGAACGCTCCCCGCGCGGATCTCTCCCAGGGCGAGGCCGACAAAATTCTGGCATACCTGGACAACGGCGGCCGTCTGCTGATTCTGGCGGATTACAGGATCCGCGAGCTTCCCGTTCTAAACCAGATAATGGCCAGTTACGGCATGCAGTTTGACTTTGGGCTCCTTATGGAAACCAATACGAATTATACTGCCGGCGCCTATTACCTGGAAATTCCGGATGTGCCTGACCACGATATTACCAAACCTTTGACGGATCAGCGGACTCCTGTTCTGCTGCCCTTTGCCATGGGGGTTTCACAGCTATCGGCAGTAAGGCGTTCAATCGAACTTAAACCGCTTTTTACATCATCAAGCGATTCGTTCCTCCGCACCAATCTTGATGAGACATCAACATCCAAAGTCAGCACCGATGTATCAGGTCCGATCACCCTCGGCATGACCGCCATGGATCCTTCCTGGATCGATCCCAATAATCCCCAGCCCCAGGCCCGTGTTGTAGCGATTGGCTGCGGCAGCCTGCTGGAGCCTGTGAGTTACTTCGGCCAGATTCCCGGCAATCTCGACGTTTTTATGAACAGCGTTACCTGGCTGCAGGATCGTCCGGAAACCTTGTCGGTGCGTTCCAAGAGTCTGTTCCTGCTGCCCATGAGAATCAACGGAACCCTGATGATAATTTACGGGATTTTCTTTGTAATAATAATTCCTGTGGGATTCTTTATCGCCGGGTTTATTGTCTGGCTCAGGCGGCGGCACTTATAAGGCGGGAGTCATGACCAGAAAGAACATCACCGTTATCGCGGCATTGGCCGCAGTTGTTGTGTGCGTCGGGGTTTATCTGTTCCTGACGCAATCGAAAATCGGCAAGGACTGGGTTAAGTCGTTAAAGCCCGGTCCTTCCTATGATTTTTCCAATTATCCGGAATCACCGCGTCTTACGGATTTTGATTCCAATAAATTAAACCGGATCGAAAACAGGGGCGAAGGTTATTCCCTTGTGCGTAATGGAGATACCTGGACTCTTACTTCGTCTGTTGTTCCCGTCAATTTGGTTAAGCTTGATCAGAGTATTATTTCCAATAAACTCTGGTCAATTTCCAGCATTTATGCTGAAGAACTAATCGAAGATAATCCGGCGGATTTAACTATTTACGGCCTTGATAATCCTTATGGAGATGTGCTCCTCGGAGATACTGACGGCAAGAGCGTAGAAATTATTTTTGGCAATTTTACTCCTACTAAAGCTTCGCGTTATGTAATGGTCGCGGGGAGTCCCAATGTATACAGCCTGTCTACATATTCAACAGACAATCTGCTTTTTAGCCTGGACAGTGTAAGGGATAAAACCTTAATCGCTTCTCTTGATCCGCAAAAAGTTACCCGTTTTATCCTGGAACCCAAACCGGACAATAATCCCAACGGTTACGGGAAAATCGACATAGCAACCAAAGACGCAGACAACGTTTATATTTCCAGTTTTACCGGTTTTACAATGAGTTCTCCCTACGCCGACGTATGCGGAGTAGACAGTGAAAAATTCGGGGCTGTACTTGACGCGCTGCCTAACCTGCAGATCCGCGCATATGTTGACGATACTCCCGGATCTCTTGCGTCCTACGGTCTGGATAAACCCGGCCGTGTTTATTTTGAAACACCGGACGGCAAGCTGGACATCCTGTTTGGCAACAGCGACAGCGGCGCCTATTACGCCAGATACAACGGCGATCCTTCAATATTTTTGCTTGAAGGCCTTGACCCGATTATAAGTCCTTCGCCTTTCTCATTAATGGATAAATTCGCCATGATATTCAACATTGACAATGTGGACGCGTTTACCGTTGAAGGCGACGGCCAGAAACTGGACGTGACTATCGACGGCAAGGGCGATGACGCTATTTTCCATGTAAACGGAAAGAGGGCGATGGACAAGGAGTTCAGGGCGTTTTACCAGGCGGTTATTGGCCTTTTGATTGACGCCGAATATACCGGTCCCGCAAATCCGCCCCGCGGCGACGGCACAGACTGGACAATTCAGTATAAACTCAATACTCCCGCAGGTGTCCAGTTATCCATCCGGCTTATTCCGTATAACAGGGATTTTTATATTCTTGAAAGGGACGGACACCGTGAATTCATGATTGCGCGGACCCAGGCCAGGCGTATTTTTGATACCGAGGCGAAACTGGTCTATACTGAATAAGGCTATTATCCCCAAAGGATAATACGATGGATAAAAAAATTTTTTTTGATCGCGGCCGGATGAATTATTTTCCGCTCCGGCAGCGGTTTAGTAAAGTAGACATAACCAATGCCGCTGTGCTGCCGGAAAAAATTAAAGGTTTGCATGAGCGGCAAACACTTCCGGATCTGGATGAAAAAGTCCGCCCCCTGGCCGCGCAGATACTGGCCGCCAAAAAAAATAAAAGTTCGGTAATTTGTACATTCGGGGCCCATGCCATTAAAAACGGTCTGGGCCCGCTTCTTGGCGATATGCTGGAAAGGGGCTGGTTTACCCATCTTGCTTCAAACGGCGCCGCCATTATCCATGATTGGGAATTTTCCTGGCTTGGCAGGTCCAGCGAGGATGTCCGGGAAAACGCCGCTGCCGGGCGTTTTGGCGCCTGGGAAGAAACCGGGCTCTATATAAATCTGGCCCTTGCCTGCGGAGCCTGGCAGGGATTCGGTTACGCGGCTTCTGTCGGGAAAATGATCGCTGACGGCGGAATAAAAATTCCTGACAAAAGGGAGTTAAATGAACCGCCTACAGCAGCGGCAATGGATTTATCGGAATTAATCGAAAGTCTTGGATTGGAACCGGGCTTTATTGCCATACCTCATCCGTTTAAAAAATACAGTCTCCTTGCCGCGGCCTTTGAAGCCGGCAAACCTTTTACCTGCCATCCCATGTTCGGCCATGACATTATCTACACCCACAAAGCCAACCGCGGGGCAGTCATAGGCCGGACAGCGGAACGCGACTTTTTGGAATTTGTTTCTTCTGTGGAAAACCTGGAAGGCGGTGTTTATCTGTCTGTAGGTTCCGCCGTAATGTCTCCCATGATTTTTGAAAAAGCCCTGTCCATGGCCCGCAACGCTGTGATTGCAGAAGGCGGACCGGCAGAGCCCATACGGAACTGCGGAATTTATGTAGTTGACCTTCAGCATTCTGCATGGGACTGGTCAAAGGGAGAACCTCCCATGGAAAATCCGGCGTATTACTTGCGCTACATGAAAACTTTTAACCGTATGGGCTGCAGGGCCGAATACATCACCGCTGACAACCGGGATTTTTTAATAAGCCTGTATAATACGCTGGATAAAATGGACAGGCAGGGCGGTTTATGAAGATCGACGCCGCAGGGTCAAGCGCCGCAAAGTCAAATGATATTTTTATCGGGGTAGATATAGGCGGGACCAAAACCGCTATCTGCGCGGGCAGTAAAACCGGGCAAGTATTTGAAAAGAATGTCTTCCCAACAGATAAAAATCCCGCGACCGCCCAGGACAATATCCTGTCCGCCTGTAATTTTTTGTTCGAAAAATACACAGGCACTGCTGCTGGCGGCAATCCTGGAAACTCCGGTGGTAAAATCGCCGCCATAGGTGTTTCCTGCGGAGGCCCCCTGGACGCCGGCCTGGGAATAATACAATCCCCTCCCAACCTGCCCGGCTGGGACAATGTTCCGATTGTAGAAATGCTTCGGAGGAGGTTCTCTGTACCGGCTTTTATCGAAAACGACGCAAATGCCTGTGCCCTTGCCGAGTACCTGTACGGTGCGGGCCGCGGATGCGCCAACATGGTTTTTTTAACATTTGGCACAGGCCTGGGCGCCGGCCTGATATTGGACGGGAAACTCTACCGCGGCTCAAGCGGACTGGCAGGGGAAGCCGGCCATATAAGGATGAGCAAAGACGGACCAGCAGGATACGGCAAACACGGTGCTTTGGAAGGCTGGTGTTCCGGGGGCGGCCTAAGCGAAGCGTATAATGATACTTTTGGCGAACGAATCTCCGGCGGGGAAGTCTGCATCCGCGCAGAGGGCGGCGACGCCAAAGCTTTAAAAATAATTGAAAAAAGCGCGCAGATGCTCGGCTATTTCCTGGCCGCAGTCATTGATTTTATAAATCCGGACCGGATAATAATAGGCAGCATCTTTGTCCGCAGCGAAAAATTATTCCGCGCTTGTCTGGAAAAAATTATAGCCGCCGAATGCCTGCCCCAAACAGCTGCAGTCTGCAAAGTTCTGCCGGCCGCGTTAGGTGAGAATCTTGGCGATGTTGCCGCCCTGTCGGCAGCCGCCAACGGGATTGGGTTTTTGGGTAAATAATTCCTAAATTTCAATGCCTGTTTTTTGAATCTCGGACAGGAAACCGGCATAATCTTCATTGGGATCAATAATATGCGGTTCTATTCTGAAATCAACATCTTTTCGCAGCCGCCAGATTGGAACAATTGTTTCTTCATAATTACCGGTCCATTCACTTACAATTAAAGCGATGTCAATATCGCTGTCTTTCCTGGAGCATTCTTTGGCGTATGAACCAAACAGATAAGCCTTGTCCACTTGTATTGGTATATCACTTGCTCTAACCAGTTTAATATATTTTTTTGCGATAGATATTACATCATCTTTTTTATCCATTGCAGGAATTCCTTAGTTTGTTCGTATATTTTTTGGGTTATTTCTTTAGTCATATATTGAGCTATTTTATTTTTATAATCCGGGTAACGGGCTTCAATATTCAGGGGGGTTAATCTTTCTAAAAAGATTATTTGCTCTTTTGATAATAAATTATAAAGACCGGATTGCTGAGCTAAAAATTCTAAATCATGTTTAAATGGAGGTGTTTCATCTTTTCCCTTGATGAAGTAACCTTTTAAAATTTTTTCTATTGCTTGATGACACATAAATCCGGTATATGTATAATGTCCATTCATTAATAATGTTTCCGCTACCGCAAAATCATTATTGGATAATTCAATCCAATATGACATTTTTTCTTCTATTGTCAATCAATTTTCCTTTTTATTTTTTAATAATAATAATTATTTATTAAAGATGTCCAGTCATCCAGTTGTTTAAATATTTTTTTATTAAACGAGTCGAAATAATATGGTATTGTCAGATTTCTTTGCTTATGATATACATAATTTAATCTGCGGACGTCATATAACGGTATTATCCAAGCTTCCCAAGCTTGTGACGCGGGTTCGACTCCCGTCGTCCGCTAATAAATTCGTAGTCTGCAAAAGAAATTCACTATAATAAAAAAATTATTATATTGCAGAATAAACCGGGAGTCGAAACGTAGCCGCGGCGTCTGAGGGTATGAAATACCCGAAGAGGCAAACTGCCATGGATGCCGTGGCACCGCTGAATAGCGGTGCAGTAAATCCTTCCAATCGCCAAACGGCCCGAAGGGACGTATGGCAGTTTAGCGGTGGAGACGGTCTGGAGGGAGCTGCCAGGAGGTCAGCGACTAGAAGGGACTCCCGTCGTCCGCTGAAAAATTTTTACACAACAGAAAACCTTATGTAGAAAAAATTATCGAATTGTCAATTATTTTCGAGGGATTTTTATGGATTTGATAGACAGCTTCGCCGATACCAATATCAATTTGGTGAAGATTCCGTATTCCGGCATAGCTTCATGGTTGCTGATAACACATAGTTTCTGTGAAAATCACCGGCTAATAAAATTAACATTAATTCCTTTTTTTCCGCATTCGTCAAATAGCGAATTTTTTTATATGAAAAATATCGTTATTTGACGAATTTTATTATTATAACAATTAGAAGTATTTGATTGTTTAGCCATATATTTTGATCCCATCTCTTGTCACTTTTTGTTCAAGTGTTAAATCGTCCATACGATTTAATATCTGCTTCAACCAATTTCGCTGAGTCTGTCACAAGTAAAATTCGGGATTTCCTGCGGTGTCCTGGGTTCCTGGTTTTTGTGCATACCGGTCCTGTGTCTGATTGTCCTCATTCCGATTGCTTTTGCCGGAATTATGTCCTTGTCAATGCGGCGGCCGATCATGACGCTTTGGGCGGGGAGGCAGCCGCATTTGTTCAATACTGCTTCAAAGTACCGCAGGTCCGGTTTGGTAATTTGGTAGTTTTCCTGGGTCTCTGTAAATTTAAAATACTGCAGCAGATTTTCGTTTTGCAGAAATAGTTTAAGTGCCTGCCCGTATTGGCCCATTATACCGATTTTATATTGTTTGGAATATTTTATTAGAAAATCTTTTATCCCGTCCATCAGTTTTAAACCGCTGTTGAGATTTTTTGCTTCTTCTGCGTCGGCCAGGTATTGCGAGGCGGAGTAATCCGGAATATGTTTCTGAATTGCCGCTGTAATGGCCCTGGCCATATTACGCTCAAATTCAGTTTCGTCCAGGATAACTCCGCCCGCATCAAGAAAAATATTTTTTATAGTTATTTTCAAAAAGCACTTGATAAATGAATAGTAATATTTTATTATAACTGTTAAGGAAGATAATATGAATGTATTTTTATATGTACTTGATACGCTGGCGGATTGGGAAATAAGTTATCTTACATCAGAAATAAACAGCGGAAGATATTTAAAGAAGAATATTGAAAAACCAAAAATTATTAAAATTGGAAAAAATCTAAAGTCAATTAAAACAATGGGGGGAATGGAAATAACTCCTGACATTTGCGTTAAAGACATTAAGGCCCGGGAAGGTGATTTACTTATACTGCCCGGAGCAGATACCTGGCTGAATGGAGATAATAATGAGATTTTAAATTTTGTAAATGAAAATGTAAATTCAAATTTAACAATCGCAGCAATTTGCGGTGCAACAATCGGTTTGGCTAATATTGGTTTCTTAAATGAAATAAAACATACAAGCAATAGTTTGGATTATTTAAAAATGATATGTCCGAATTATAAAGGTGAAAAATATTTTTGCAATCAACCGATCGTTATCTGCAATAATATAATAACTGCTACAGGTTTGGCGCCATTGGAGTTTACATATGAAAAATTAAAAAAGGTTAATATTATGGAGAGTAATACCATTGAAGCATGGTATTATTTATATAAAACAAGGGAAGATAAATATTTTTTTGAATTATTGGAATCAATTAAATAAAAATTATAAAGTGAAGTTATTTCATTTATTTCAAAAATTATATACAAGTTTGTTTTACACACAACCTAATGGCTCATTTCTATTGAACGCCGCATCAGAGGGGCTATGGTTAGATTTAACGTGAGGCATCGCGATTATAGCACCTGATGCATATAAACATGAAAAAAATATTCTTTTTAAAAATAGAAAACGTTCTCACTTAGAAACTGATTCGGTCGAAAATTGGAAAATAAATGTTTTTTCATTAATAAAAAAAAATAAAAAATATATTGATCATAAATAGTTATATTTAGGATATGGAATACATCTTTTAACAGATATTTTTATATAGCCGGATAAACCAGAAGTCAAAACAGAGCCGCGGTTCCGTAGGTATGTAAATACCCGTAAGAACGTATGGCAGTTTCGTGGCTGAGACGACCTGGAGGGAACTGAAAGGAAGTCAGTGATCAGAAGAGACTCCAGTCGTCCGCTGAAATTTCACCAAGTCTGTCACAGGTAAAATCCGGAATTTCCTGCGGTGTTCTGGGTTCCTGGTTTTTGTGCATGCCGGTCCTGTGTCTGATCGTCCTCATTCCGATTGTTTTTGCCGGAATTATGTCCTTATCGATACGGTCGCCGATCATGACGCTTTGAGCGGGGAGGCAGCCGCATTTATTCAATACAGCTTCAAAGTACCGCGGGTCCGGTTTTGTAATTTGGAAATTTTCCTGGGTCTCGGTAAATTTAAAATACTGCAGCAGATTTTCGTTTTGCAGAAATAGTTTAAGTGCCTGCCCGTATTGGCCCAGTATACCGATTTTATATTGTTTGGAATATTTTATTAGAAAATCTTTTATCCCGTCCATCAGTTTCAAACCGCTGTTGAGATTTTCTGCTTCTTCATTTTTAATGTTCCTTTTGGTTACGTTAAACTCATCAATATTTTTTATGTACTTAAATAAAATGTAATCATAAATATTTGGGACGAATCTGTAAACAGCTTCTTCTGCGTCAGCCAGGTATTGCGAGGCGGAGTAATCTGGAATATGTTTCTGAATTGCCGCAGTAATGGCCCTGGCCATATTACGCTCAAATTCAGTTTCGTCCAGGATAACCCCGCCCGCATCAAGAAAAATATTTTTTATTTCCTTAAAATTATTCATTGGCTTTTGAATCCTTATTTATAAAGACAATATTACAGGATTTTTTTCTTTTTACCTAATGTTATTGAATGGAAATTAAACGTATCATTATCACCTGATATAATAATTTTTTCGTAATCTATTATTGTAAAGACTTTTATTAATATTTTCTTTGAAATTTATTTTATCCATTTATTTCTCCGGTAAATTCATTATATCCCATGTGGACTTAAAGTCCAAGTGAGGTATAATACTGTAAATGGATAATGAACAGGAACTTGCAGTAACACTACGTAAAAACGGGATTATTACGGCCGGCGCGGGATCGGGCAAAACCATGGTGCTGGCTAACCGTTATGTTTGGCTGTTAACCGGGAGCGGGGAAGATCTAAATCCTGATGAAATTCTTGCCCTTACATTTACCAATAAAGCTGTCAGCGAAATGTACAACCGCATTTACAGGATTCTGCTTGAAAAAGCGGTTAATACTGACGGAAAAAACCCGGCGGGACAATTGGCTGCAAGGGCGCTTAACAATTTTTACAGGGCCCGTATTTCTACCCTGGATTCGTTCTCCGCAAACATTGCCCGCATTGCCGCTCCCCGTTACGGCATCAGCCCGGATTTTAAAAATGACGATTTGGCGTTAAAGAACCTTGCCCGGGAAGCCGCCCTGCAATTTGTCCTTGATAACAGGGAAACCGCGGCAATCAGGCAGCTATTGCCTGACCATAAAATCAGAAGTATCGCAGAAGGGTTATTTGCGGAAGCAGTTCTTAAATACAGTCCGGTCTCCAGTCCGCTGGATCTGGATAAATTTCTTTTAACGCAAAAAATATTTATAAAGGAACATTGGCATAAAAAAATCAAATCGATGGAAGAAGTAATTTCCAATCTTAAAAATGCCCTGCGCGAGCTTGATGAAACCCAAATTTCCAAAAGTTTTCCCAGGTCGCTCAATGTTATTTTATGCGGAAATGCGCTGCCGGCAGTTCCGGACATTGATCCTCTTTTGGAAATTGATAATTTTAATATAACAGCGGAAGAAGATTCCGATCCTGTCAGACAGAATGTGCGGCAGCAAATTAAAAACTATTTTGATTATTATTCCGGCCTTGCCGCGGTTAATATGTCCGGCAACTATGGTGAGGCATACGCCGATCTCAAGGAAAACTTCCGTTGTTTTAAAGGTACAAACAATGACGGTCTGTTCCATGAACTGCGGTCCATCGCAAATTATTGTCTTAATTTTGGCCTCTGCGGCGGAGTGTATGAGCTTTTAAAAATTTTCCAGGCAGAATTCAATAATGCAAAAAGAACAAATTCGATATTAAGTTTTAATGATATTGCCCATTTGGCGGCAGATGCCCTTAAAGATCATCCGGACATAAGGAAAGTTTACAAGGATTCCGTAAAAATGATCCTGATTGACGAGTTCCAGGACAACAACGCGCTCCAGAGGGATTTGGTTTATCTGTTGGCCGAAAAATCCGGCCGAACAGAAAAAAGTATTCCTTCCGCTGATGAACTGGAAAACAACCGCCTGTTTTTTGTTGGTGACGAAAAGCAGTCCATCTACCGTTTCCGGGGCGCTGATGTGGCTGTTTTCCGCACATTGGGAAAGGACTTGTTTAAGGGCCGGCGCAACGGCGGGCAGGAGAGCGGCTTTGATGGCGCGTCCGGAAGCGGCATTAGCCTTGTTCATAATTACCGTTCCTCGCCCGTTCTGATTAACGCGTTTAATCACATTTTTGATAAAATTTTTTTAACTGCGCGTCCGGAATTATCAGGACAGCCGGATTTGGCCGGGCAGCCGGATTCATCTGATATTCCGGATTATGAAGCCGTTTATGTTCCCGCACTCCCGCCGGAAGACTCTGAGCAATATTATCCGGAAGCCAAACCTCCGGTGCATTTTTGTTTTCTCGACAGCGATGAACTGCCCGATGATGATTACAGCGGAATTAAATCCTATGATTTGGAAGCCATTTATATAGCAAAAAAAATTCGGGACCTTATTGATTCGGGAGAAAAAGTTCCCAGAAGACGTACGGTTTACGGTACTGTAAACGGGACTGCAGGCGGGACCGCAAACGGTATTGAATGGACACCGTGCGTCCCCGGCGATTTCGCGGTTCTGCAGCGATCCTATACCCATCAAAGCAGCCTGGAAAAATACTTTAGGGAATTCGGAATACCCTGCAGTACCGACAGGCCTTCCGGTCTTTTTAATGACTCCCCGGTTTTGGATATGCGTGCCTATCTGCGTCTGCTGGTTTATCCCGGCGACCGGATTGCTTATGCGGCGCTTATCCGTTCGCCGTTCATGCGTTTAAGTGATAATTGCCTTGCCGTTTGCATGTTAAGCAAAAACCCGGATCCCTTTACCGAAGAAAACGACGAACTAATACCGGAAGACGAGCTGCAGTCCTATCGCCGGGCCAGAGATCGTTACCGGGCAATGCGGGAGGCAAGCCGCGTTCTTCCGGTTACCGGTTTATTAATAAAGTTATGGTATGAAGAAGGCTATTGTTACGAGACTTTATGGACACAATCCGCGCAGGTATACGAAAATTTATTTGATATGTTCTTTGGCCTGGCTTCTGATTCCGACGCGCGCGGCAATAACCTGGCCGAATTTATCGATTACCTGGAAGATGTAATTAACAGGGAAGAGAAACCTGACGATAAAGATATTCCCGGCGAAGGGGAACCCGGGGTTAAAATAATGTCCATTCACAAGGCCAAGGGCCTGGAATTTCCTTTTGTATTTATTTATAACGCCGCCAAAGCCGCAAATTTCCGAAGAGCCGGCGGGCTTGTAAATTTCCATCCGCTCTGCGGCCCTATATTTGATTTGCCCGCGGCTGACGAATTGCCGGCCGGAGGAAATTTTTTACGGGAAGTATTTCAAAGGGAAGAAAAACAAAAAGAACTTGCGGAACTGCGCCGCCTGCTATACGTGGCCATGACCAGAGCGGAGTATCAGGTATATCTTACCTTTACTTTGCCCGGAGAAACCATAGAAAAAATCAAAAACCGCGATACTCAGTATTTTTATACACAGGAAAGCGGCACCTTTTTGAAACTTCTTATGCCGGTATTTAATACCTGTCCGCCGGAACTTTATGTTTTGGAATCCATTCCTGTTACATCCGGACAAGATTCTGTCCGGCATGAAAATACCAGACATAACAATGTCAGACATGACAATGCCGGATATACCGCGGGTGAGACAATAACAGAGCGCCAAAAAAATTCAGCTTTGATCGCTTCCTCTTTTTATGACAGCGCTGCAATAATTCCGCAGGGAGAAGCATTCCCTGGCAGTATTGAGGCGGGCAGACTGCGTTATGAAACTTTTGATGCCGCAGCAGGAATTTCTGTCTCTTTAAATACCCAGCCGGAAAATGATTCGGATATTTCCGCGCAGATAAATCCGGCGGACTTTGGCAGTTTTGTCCACGAAGTACTTGAAGCAAGGCTTAAAGGGCAGGAGCCAAAGGTTTCGCAAAAAATTCAGTCCGCGGCGGGCAGCGAAAAAGCACTGCTGTTATTGCAGGCACAGGCCATGGGAATGGCTGATTTATTTTTTGACTCGGTATTGGGGAAGCGGTTTATGCTTTCAATAAATCATGAAACTGAATTTCCGGTTATTACTTCGGTTGTCATAAACGGCAAACCTGTTGCCATAACAGGCAGGATGGATCTTTTTTTTGAAGAAGAGAATGAGATAGTAATCGTTGATTTTAAAACAGACAAAATTAAGAACCCAGAGGATCATTACGGCCAAATGGCGGCTTACTACAGGGCGGCCGTTGATATTTTTAATAAGCCGGTTTCAGTCTGGCTGTTCTATCTGCGCAGGGATGAGACAGCCGGCAACGCAGTAAATGTTACTGATAAAATACGGGACCTGCCGCTTGAGGAAATGGCAGCACGGGTGTAAAAAACTAACCATTGCGACTTATTGTTTTTTCTCCTTTTTTGGTATATAATCGCCTAAATGAAAAATATCTTAATCCTGTGTTTTATTTTCCTGTTTACAGCTTTTCTTTCTGCACAGACCGCAGATAAACTGGAAGAACTCCTTGCAAGCCCCGTTATAAATTACGAACAGGCGGCCTGGCTTGCGCTTGAAGCGGCAGATATCTGGGACGTCTCCGGCAAGGAAGCCGCGCCGGATTCCTGGGAGTCTTTTGTTGTCGCCGGTGAACAGCAATGGCTTCCCGCCGGAACAGAGAGCACAGACAATGCCAGGCTTGATACGGTTTCGATGCTGTTAATGCGATCTTTTGGATTAAAGGGCGGACTTTTTTATTCTTTACTGCCAAATCCCCATTACGCTTACCGTGAACTTGTTTACCGCGGGATTATCCAGGGCAGAGCCGATCCCGCAATGGATGTTTCCGGCAGTATGATGGTATTCATGGTTAACGGAATTCTTGCCGGACTGGAAACAGGGGATTGGTCTCCGGTTATTTCTGTCAAACCCAGGGGCCTTATCAATAAAACGGAGAACTGATAATGAAAAAATTAATTCTGTTGGTATGTGTTTTATTGGTTTTCTTTGCCGGCCAGGGGCTTTGGTCCGCCGACTTTGGGCTGCTGCTTGATCAGAGCGCGGGATTCGGCGGCTATGGGACAAATCCCGGATTTGATTATACCGGAATGCTTATTCCGCGTTTTTCTGCGCTGATCGGAGACAGGGGAGATTTTTATTTTTCCGCCGGGTTAAAAGCCGATTACTCGAATGGTTTTTCTTTTGTGCCTGAACTGCTGCGCACTGAATTTTCCTGGCAGTTTGACAGCGGTATACTAGACGCCGGGCGCATGTATTATTCGGACCCAGCCGGTTTTGCTGTGTCCGGATTGTTTGACGGTTTGCGCTATTCTTTTGATACTGATATCGGGACATTCGGCGCGGGCGCCTGGTACACAGGGTTTCTTTACAAACAAAGGGCAAATATCGGCATGACCAAAGATGAGCAGGTTAAGCTCAATGATCCGCTGGATTACGGTGATTTTATTAATACTTATTTTTCTTCCCGCCGCGCCATCGCCGCCATTGACTGGTACAATCCCGGAATTGCCGATTTTGCCGGCGTTGGTCTTGGGCTTTTGGGGCAGTTTGATTTAAATAATCCGCAAAAGCTGGCGGACGGTATTCACACCCAGTATTTATCCGGGAAAGTTACTCTGCCCTTTAATCCGTTTACACTGAACATCGGAGCGTGTTTTGAACTGGCCGAGACTTCCGGACAAATAAATACCGCAATAGCCGGAGAACTGGCGGCTGTAATTAATCTGCCTACTCCGATTGAAGATCAGCTGACTGTGACCGGACGTTATTCCGGCGGCAAATGGGACAACAGCTCCGTGATTGCGTTTTTGCCTGTTACAAACCAGAACCAGGGTGAACTTCTAAAGCCAAAGTTTTCCGGTATTTCCCTGATCTCCCTGGATTATCTTGCCAGGATTAACGGCACCATGTCGGTTCAGGGAACATCTACGTATTTTATCCGCAACGATTTGGGTACCTACCAGGGTTATGGTTCAAACGGTTATTTTTTGGGCAATGAATTTTTCGCTCATTTTTTTTGGAATCCTGTTTCTGATTTACAGCTTAACGCCGGAGCCGGTATTTTTTTACCGTCGCTTGGGAATGCGGCGGGTTCCGCAGATTCACTCTGGCGTATTGAGCTCGGCATAATCCTGTCACTTTATTGATTGCCGGTGCAGAGGGGAGTATATTGCAAAGGAAGTATATAATGAAAAAATTTTTATTTGGATTTTTAATAATAATAATAACTGCCGGCTGTGTCTTTGCGCAGAACAACACCGGCAGTGTTGGAGGCTCCGGATTGATCCGCGAGCTTGCCGGCACTGTTGAAATAAAAAAACCCGGGGATACGGCGTTCAGCGCGGCAAATGCCGGAGACTTGATCAGCCGGGATACGATAATTTCGACCGGATTCAAAAGCACTGCCATTGTTGAAGTCGGCAGCGCCGTTATCAATGTCCGGCCCCTTACCCGTCTTTCGCTGACAGAAATTGCCGCTTCCTCAGGCATAGAGACCATTAATGTAAACCTACAGGCAGGCAGGGTTCGCGTTGACGTAAATCCGCCGGCAGGCACAAGGGCCGCCATGACTGTTTCCAGCCCGGTCGCAACCGCTTCCGTGCGCGGGACAAGTTTTGAGTTTGATACCAGAAACCTGAGTGTTAATCACGGGACTGTTTCTTTTTCCGGGAACCGCGGTCCGTCGGTGCGGGTAAACGGCGGAAACCAGAGCAGTGTTGAACAGGACGGCAGAACCGCCGATCCGGCAAAGGCAAAAAGCGGCAGACTGCGGCCGCAGGCTCCTGTCGGCGCAGATCCGTCATCCGGAACCGGCGGTGATACAGCCGGCAAATCAGGCGGGACTATTACTGTGTTAATCGATTATTCCGGCCGCGGAGAAGATACCCCAACAGGAAATAAATGAACCTCAAGAATCTGCTGACAGGGCTGGGCTGCGCTTTATTTTTTTCGTTTGTTTTGTTGCTGGGAATTTTTGACAGCCTGGGAGATCAGGTTTACAATTTTTTTCTTAATTTCAGACCTGACAGGGAATTATCACCGGATGTTGTATTCCTTGATGTTGATGACGCTGCCATTGCTTATAACGGCGTTTTTCCCTGGCCCCGCTCTGTCAACGCCGACGGACTTTTGCGGCTCAAGGAATTCGGCGCGCGCGCTGCAATTTTCGATATTGAATTTATTGACAAGGGCCCGCAGGGTGTCGATACAATCTACCTTAACCAGGGATTGTCGGCCGATTTTAGGCAGAGTTTTTCCGGAATAAACCAATCGCTTGCGGATATGGTTTCTGCCCTGAGAGCCGGCAGGATAAGTCTTGCGGATATTGATGACTACGCTGCCGAGCTTTCTGACTATGTTAACAGCGAAGAAAATAATTTATTTACAAAAGCCCAGGGAATCGCCAGGGACAATGATCAGTACCTTATTGATGCGTCAGCCCTTTACGGCAAAAGCTGGACGACCCTTAATCTGCGCAAGGAGCCTCTGCAGGGAGAACAGGCCGATCGCCGGCCCCTGGCCGAAGAACATTTTGCGTATCCGGTAAACGCGGCGCCCAACACCAACCGCGGAATCAATGTTGATGTTCTGCCTCCAATCCCGGGTTTTTTACTGGCCGCTAAGGGCGCTGGTTTTACTAACGTGGAAATCGATCCGGACGGAATAAGGCGCAGGATTTTTCTCGCCCAGAACATCAACAATCACTGGTACCTTCAGCTTGCATTTGCTCCCCTGATCGATTACCTGGGAAATCCGCCGATTGAACTGAACAACAACAGGCTTACCATCCGGGGCGCCAAAATGCCGGACAATACTGTCAGGGACATTGTCATTCCCCTGGACGGTCAGGCTAAAATGCTGCTTGACTGGCCCAAAAAAAAATATGTTGACAGTTACACCCATATTTCGTTTACCGAGTTTTCACTGCTTGAAGATTTTGAGGCAAGTCTGGAAAAGTACGCCAGGGCCCTTAGTGATGTTGATATAAATTTTTTCGTGCAGTTTGACGATTCACTGATGAGGATTCCGATTATTATCGGCGATTTGGCGCAGACCTACGATTCGATTCAGTCATACAAAGCCCTTGCTCTGGACAACAGTTCCGATGAATATTTTGGCAAATACCTTGACAGCCGGGAGCAGAGCCGCAGTTTAATCAAGGAACTTCTGGATCTTGAACCGGCCGCCAAAATCAACGCGATGCTTCCCGATCTGACCGAAACTTTCCCGGAAAGCGCCGCCGCAATTAACGACGAAGCCGGATATATTACCGATCTGACAAACGTTCTTGGCGAATATCTTGATGAATACAACAGCCAGAGAACAATGATCGAGAACAAGGTAAGGGACAAATTCTGTATTTTGGGCAGGGTTGATACGGGAACCACCGATATCGGAGCCAATCCATTTGATCCTGAATATGTTAATGTGGGAACCCACGGCGTAATTCTGGATATGATACTTTCCCAGTCATTTATTACCCCTGTTGCCCCGTACTGGGAAATTCTTTTTACCATTGTTTTTATGGCGCTATTTTTTATTGTCAGCGTAAAACTGCCGCCCATTCCCAGAGCTGTGACGGGGCTGGCTGTTACCGCCGCGATTGTCGCGGGCACGATTCTGCTTTTCCGTTATTCAGGAATTTTTATCAATCCCATAATGCCGGTTTTTACCATGATAACCGCCGTTATACTGCGGGAAATTATCTCTTACGCAGGTTCCGAGCGTGAGAAGGAATTTATCCGCAAGGCTTTTTCCACGTATGTTTCTGATGATGTTGTAAAGGAAATTATCGCGGATCCGTCCAGGCTCCAGCTCGGCGGCACCATGCGCCACATGAGCGCCCTGTTTACCGACCTCCAGGGTTTCTCCGGCATTGCAGAAAAACTCGACGCCGAACAGCTTGTAAGCCTGCTTAACCGTTATCTGACCGAGATGAGCGATGTTATTCTTGAGGAGAAGGGAACCATAGACAAATACGAAGGCGACGCGATCATCGCGTTCTTTGGAGCGCCGGTGGATTTAAGTGATCACGCGCTTAGGGCGTGTACAAGCGCCATTCATATGAAGCGGATTGAGCAAACGTTAAACGCGAAATTACTGGAAGAAAAACTGACTCCCGCGCCGCTGCATACAAGGATAGGCATCAATACCGGAAGCATGGTTGCGGGCAACATGGGAACCGGCAACAAAATGAACTATACGATTATGGGGAACGCCGTCAATGTGTCGGCCCGTCTGGAAGGCGTTAACAAACAATACAATACCTGGATACTTGCCAACGAAGACACAATAGCGGAGACCAACGGCAAGATACTTACCCGCAGACTCGATCGAATCCGTGTAATCGGAGTAAAAGAACCCATACGCATTTACGAATTAATCAATATCGCCGGTGAAGCGGACGAGCAGGAAAAGAAACTGGTAAAAATTTTTGGAGAAGCCCTTGATTATTACGAGAAACGGAACTGGAGAGCGGCGGCCCAGGGATTCAGGGAAACACACGCCATAGAGAAGGGCGGTCCTTCAGCCATATTTTTTGAACGCTGCCGGCTTTACGCCAAAACACCGCCCCCGGATAACTGGGACGGTGTGCATAACCTGACCGAGAAATAATTTCTGTCCGCGCCGGGATTTTTTAAAGCAGGGCTTCGATATCGATCTCGGCGGCAATGCAGGGAACTACAATACCCCAGTTTTCAAGGACTTCAGGATGTATTTCCCCGTAAACGCCTATGGATTTCCCCCCGTACATTACCGACGCTGCCCTGCCCGCGATAAACCTTGGATCAGCGGTTTCTTCCACCGTATATTCGCGGTTGATGTAATAAAATAAAGTCTGAATCTGGGCGGCGGCGATGTTGAAGTTGGCGTCCCTGTCCGCGAGCAAAAAGCCAAGATGATGGCGCGTTACGCAGCCATAGTTGTCGTTTTGGTCGAGATAGGCGACTTTGCCGGTTTCGAAAATCCGGTGCGGGTAAACTGAGTGGGCCGAGACAGATTCACTGTCAATCAGGGAAGCAAGTACTGTATCGCGTACGTATTCGTAGTTCTCTGTCATGGGGTTTGATATGCGTATGATGCGGTCTCCCGTACCCCTCATTTTTTCTACCAGGTCTTTGCGCGAACCCAGGTAATTGTAAATCATTTCCTGGTAACCAAGGCCTGTCATTATTTCTTTGACCAGACGGTTAAAACGTGTAAGCGGCAGAAGACGTCCGACAGTAAAATCACTGGGACGTTCCGGTTTGAAGTTCTGCAGGCCGCATCCAATCATTATGTCTTCGGCGACATCGGCCGCGTGCAAAAAATCATTGCGGTATTCCGGCGGCCATGCGTATACGCCCTCGGATCTGTCCGCGCTGTCCTGCTCCGCATCAATGGCTTTTTCGGCCTTAACGCCCATCTTTTTAAGGGCCGCGACACATTCAGCCGCGCTTTGTTTTTTACCCAGGAATTTTTCCACGCGGGCAAGCGAGCAAAAAACCGGTTTTTGGAAATAAAACGGCGTGGTAGCTGTTTTGCCGAAAGGTGTTTCAGCTTTATACTGAATTTCTACTGGTTCGATTGTAAATCCGTTGTCGGCCATATCGCATGCAACAATCGAAGCGGCCAGAACCACCGAGGCCATATCTGTACCGGTAAGTTCTACAAAAAGATCACTGTCACCGACTTCAACAGCTCCCAGATCTGCGGAATTTATTATCGGCGGGTAGGACAATACCCTGTTCTGCGAATCCACAAGCAAGGGATGGATGCTTTCGTGTTCCTGGATAAACGCGTATTCTTTCCCCTTTGGGTGCTGTTTTAAAATCTCGCGCAGTGTAAGCGGTTTATCCCATTGGAGCGGCACAAAAGAAACACTGTCCGGGTCAACGCCTTTGTATGTAATCGGCCACTTGATTATTGCGCTGCGGTATATTCCCATGGATACAGAACGCCGTTTGCGCCCGAAATTCCAGGCGAGTTTTTCCTGGGTCTGGATCATGTCGCGCAGCATGGAGTTTGTAACTTTTATGCCCGTTGCGACAAAGCCGGACAGAAAGGGCCTTACTGTTGAAATACTTTTTTCTACAATTACTTTATATTTTGCCGGCTTTATTGAACCCGGCGCCGAAAAAAACCGATATTCCGGAATCGGGGCTCCGCCGTATACCTTGAGCTGTCTTGCGACGCCTGCCGAACTCCATAAATCCGGGCGGTTGGTATCGTTAAGCTCGATTTTAATCGTCCGTTCATCTTCCGGGAGGCTCTTGTCGCTGTCACTGTCGAGCTCGGCCTTGGCGCATGTCAGCGCCTGCTCGAATTCTTCGCCGGAGTTCCATTTGCGGCCTGCGAGCGAATAAAATATTTTTTCGTTGACTTCAATCTTGGGCATGGGGATATGATATTATATTATTGACAAAAAAATATAGAGGTTTATCCGGTGAAATTTGTAATTTATTGACCATGTACTTTCCTGGTGATATACTTGTATACGAGTTAATTTTTTATTTTTCAAGAGGTCAACATGTTGAACATTGCAATCATCGGAACCGGAAACATTTCCGGCTCGCATATCGCCGCTTATTTGTCCTTTCCCAAAAGATGCAAAATTACCCATCTGGTAGATATTTACCCGGAGAAAGCCGATCAAAAAAACCTAGAATTCAAACTTGACGCGAAAGTATTCGACAGCCATAAAAAAATTCTTGATGACCCTTCAATAGATCTTGTGAGTATCTGCACACCCCCCTTTGTTCACGCGGAAATCGCCATTGATTTCCTTAAAGCTGGTAAGAATGTAATCGTAGAAAAACCCATGGCCGCCTCGCTGCAGGAATGCGACGCCATGATTAATGCTGCCAAAAAAAGCGGCAAGGTATTTTCGCCGATTGCGCAGAACCGGTTCCGCGATCCGATTATGACTCTCAAAAAGACCCTGGACTCCGGTCTTATCGGCAAGGTTGTCCATGCCCAGATTGATTCGTACTGGTGGAGGGGCCACTGTTATTACGATCTCTGGTGGCGCGGCACCTGGGAAAAGGAAGGCGGCGGCTGCACGCTCAACCACGCGGTTCATCATATAGATATGCTGGGCTGGATGCTTGGCAGGCCCTCCGAAGTAAGCGCCATTTTAAGCAACGCCTCCCATGACAACGCGGAAGTTGAAGATATTTCTATCGCCGCAATGAAGTACGATGCCGGGCCGCAGTGCGCAAAGGGTTCATTGGCCCAGGTCACAAGCTCGGTGATTCACCACGGCGAAGAACAGCAGTTGATTTTCCAGGGGGAGAAGGCCAGGATTTCCGCGCCGTGGAAGGTTTATGCCTCCGTTTCCAAACCAAACGGTTTCCCGGAGGAAAATATCGCCCTGGAAAAAAAGCTGGACGCGTTTGTTAAAAAGCAGCCAAAACTTAAATACATTGCACATACCGGCCAGATTGACAATGTGCTTACCGCCATCGAAAAGAAAAAGGATTGGCTGATAAAGGGCGAGGACGGCAGGCTGACTATCGAGCTCATTACTTCAATTTATAAGGCCGGCGCTGAAGGCAAAACCATCAAACTTCCAATAAAAAAAACTGATCCATTCTATACTGTTGAAGGCATAAAATCGGGTGTCCCGCATTTTTATAAAAAATCCGCGTCGGTTAAGGAACTGGCAGGTAACATAACTACCGGAAGTGATTATAATGGTAAGGTAGTAAAGAAACAAATCAATCGCGGAGGAAAATAAAATGGCAAAAGCATCAGAAGGCATGAATTACGCTCCCAAAGGCAAACCCAATCCGGTAGTCAAAAAGGGAGAATTTGCCATCGCGGCAATCGGCCTTGATCACGGGCATGTTTACGGAATGTGCAACGGTCTCCTGGAAGCCGGAGCGGATCTCAAGTGGGTATACGATCCCGATCCCAAAAAAGTCAAAGCATTTATCGAAAAATTCCCCCAGGCAAAAAAAGCTCGTTCCGAGGCCGAAGTTTATGACGACAAAGAAGTTCGCCTGGTAGCCGGCGCCGCTGTTACTTCCGAACGCTGTTCCCTTGGTCTGCGCGTGATGGAAGCGGGCAAGGACTACTTTACCGATAAAGCGCCGCTTACAAGTCTTGAACAGTTAAAACAGGCCAAGGCCATGGTCAAAAAAACCAAAAAGAAATATATGTGTTATTACAGCGAACGTCTCCATGTAGAGAGCGCCATGTTCGCGGGAGAACTCATCGCCCAGGGAGCGATAGGCAGGGTGATTCAGGTTATGGGAACCGGCCCGCACCGGATAGGTGATCCAAAATCACGTCCCGACTGGTTCTATGTCAAGGAAAAATACGGCGGCATACTCTGCGATATAGGCAGCCATCAAATCGAGCAGTTTTTGTTTTACGCCGGCTGCAAAGACGCCAAAGTAGTCCGCAGCCAGGTTGCCAACTACAACCACCCCAAATATCCTGAACTCGAAGACTTCGGCGACGCAATGCTGGTCGGTGACAACGGCGCCGTCAATTACTTTAGGGTTGACTGGTTTACACCCGACGGACTGCAGAACTGGGGCGACGGCCGCACCATAATACTGGGCACGGAAGGCTTTATCGAACAGCGCAAGTACATGAACCTGGGGCAAAAGGACTCCGGCGGCAATCATCTTTTCCTTGCCAATAAAAAAGAAGAAACCTACTTTAATCTGACAGGAAAAGTCGGCTATCCGTACTTTGGCCAGTTAATCCTTGACTGCATTAACCGCACCGAAAACGCGATGACCCAGGATCACTGCTTCAAAGCCGCGGAACTCTGCGTGCGCGCGGAAGCCCAGGCTGTAAAAATTCAGTGATATTAATTTAGTGATATTATAGAGGCAATCATGATAAAAGGTTTGGGGCATCTGGCCCTGAGGGCAAAAGATATCGAAGCTGCTGCTGCGTTCTACCGCGACATAATCGGGTTTAAGGAAGCATTCCGCATGCATAATGCCGAAGGAAAATTCAGCGGGATTTATATGTACATTGCGCCCGGTCAGTTTATTGAAATTTTTCCCAACGGCGAGGGCGTGCAGGCTGACAATAAAAACATCGGTATTAAACACCTCTGTATCGAAGTGGATAATGCCGCGGCTTTCCAGGAAACACTGCGAAAACGCGGAGCGCCGATAGACACCGAGCTCAAGACCGGCATTTCCAAATGTATCCAGTTCTGGACCCATGATCCGGACGGCAACAGGATCGAGTTTATGGAGCTGCCGCCGGAGAGTCTGCAGGCTCAGGCGAACAAGCGTTTGGCGGCGCATGAATGATCCGCTGATTACAACTGTAGAAGGACTCCCGCAGCCGCTTGCCGCTTTTGTCAGCCCCGAAGAAAAAAAATATATTGAAGAAATAAAGCGGCGCGGCGGACTTCCGTTTGCGGTTACCCAGCATTTTGCCTCCCTTGCCCGCCCGTTAAAAGATGATCCGATAAGACGGCAGTTCTTTCCAGACCCGGCAGAAGCCCTGCCGGATTCTTTTGGCCTCGATGATCCGCTGGGCGAACACCTGTACAACGCGGCGCCGCGGCTGGTTCACCAATACAAAGACCGCGCATTGCTTCTTGCGTGCGGCGCCTGTTTTGGTTATTGCCGGTATTGTTTTAGGAGGATGTGGCTGGCCGGCGGTTTGCCGTTTATTAATACCGATGATGAATCCGCAAAATTACGGCCTGCCGAACTGCGGTCCGCAATTCTGCGGCCAGCAATTTTGCCGCCGATTCTTGCGTATCTTTGCTCTCATCCGGAAATAAATGAAATTCTTGTATCTGGCGGCGATCCTCTAACCGCCGGGAATGACCGGCTTGGTAAGCTGTTTGCCGCGCTGCGCCGCGCCCGGCCCGCAATCCTGCTGCGTGTCTGCACCAGGGCGCCGGTTACAAACCCTGCACGGCTTTGCGAAGAAACCATTGCCATGTTCCGGCAATACCGCCCGCTGCGTGTCGTAATCCATCTCAATCATCCGCGCGAACTATCGGTTCCATGCCGCGAACGGCTTGCCGCCTGCGCTGCCTCCGGTATCCCTGTATTGGTGCAGACGGTTCTGCTGCGCGGAATCAATGACGATCCCGCAGTCCTGGCGGAACTGATTGAAAACTGTCTGGATTTAAAATTGATCCCGTATTATCTGTTCCAGCTTGACCTGGCGCCCGGTACAAGGCATTTCAGGGTTCCGCTGGAACAGGGACTGGCCGTTTACCGGGATTTAGAAAAAATGTTTGGCCGCCCCGGCGCAGCCGCCGGTTTTGGTCCGGGCCCGGACCTTGACAGAAAGCTGCCGGTTTACGCTGTTGACCTACCTGGCGGCGGCGGTAAAATCAGGCTGCATGATGGCGTCATTGCCGGCCGCAGGACAACGGCGGCAGGGCAGGTTTATCTGTTACGGGACAGCAACGGGAAGCTGTGGGAGTATCCGGAGAATTAAAAGCAATTAAGTTGCAATTAAAAGCAATTAAAAGCAATTAAAAGCAATTAAAAGCAATTAAAAGCAATTAAGTCAAAACCCATTTTGCACCGTGTGTTTTACCATTCAGTTTGATCTTCTTTTCGTCTCTGAGTTCACGTAATAAAATTTGGAGTTGTGTCCGGGAATGGCCCGGTAATACTTGGTATAATTCCTTTAATTGAGTGCCTTCATTTCCATTTTTTCGGATATGCTTCAGAATCAGCTCTTTATTTGTCTCTCTGTCCAGCCCAACAATCCTGGTATGTACTCCTGATTTCCCTGCCGCAGTATATAAACTCCTGGCCAGTACATATTTATTCCGGCTTATTTTTTCGATTATGCCCATATCTATTAAATTTTTTATGCGTAAATGCATATTTTTTGAGAGTTTTTCTTCATGAAAAAGTGCATTTATTGTTAAAAAATCATCAGTTGACAGTGATTCCAGGCGCTCATTGCCAATTTTATTTATTAATAATAACATTTGCTTATCGAGGATCATACCGTTTAACGTAATACATACAAAGTAGTCATCCGTTCCCCCAAAGTCAGGTAATGGTTTTGCTTCCTTTACACTTAATTCATATATCAGGTTCATACCCTGGCCCGATCGTTCAACCAAACCGCAAAGTGCGAATATTTGTGCGATTCTGCGGTTCCTAGGAGACTGCCTGTCACGAATATTTGAAAGAGTTACGCCTGCCGGTAAACCGCCCGGATTTTCCACAACAAGTCTGTCACGGTATTGGCGTATGAATATACTTCCGTTTAGCTGATAATTTCTGTGACTGACCGCATTTAATAACGACTCTCGAACAACCCGTTCGTTGAATGTTGGTATATCAAAAATAAATAAACCATCCTGATAATGCTGTTTATCGTTGCGCAAATTTATGAGTTCCCATATGCGATTATAATAAGAAAAAAATCCCATGCGGAATTCTTCTCTTTGCTGTGCTGGGCCGGAAGCCTCGGATGATCGGTATTCAAAAATAATCTCCGATTGCGGCAAAAGGCGTCCCAGAGAGGATCTTTTTCCAAATAATACCAACGCTGCATATGTAATCTCATCATCAATCATAGCTTCAATATCATTCAATAACTGATAAATTGTTAGATTTTTACTACTGGTGTTACCGCTTTTTTCCATCCATTTTTTACGGAATACTTCAATTGCTTCTATATCCAAATCATTAACAGAAGCGCCCGGGCAAATGTCATTGGAAAAGTCGTGGCCGGTTTCATCAAATATTTTACGTAATTCTTCCGCAGGCATGGGTACAAGGCTGTCCCCCTGCCGCCACCAAAATCTGCCGTCTGCCTGTACAGGCATCCCGGCTGGACGGCCTGCAATCTCAAAGACAAGGACCCGTTTCCCCAGATATTCATAAAGCTGAAAATCTACATTGATATGCAGTTTTTCAATTAATCCCTTTCTTGTACGTTCCGGCTGTTCAAATGCTGCACTCCCAACTATCTTACGGGGACGGCTGTCTGTTATACCGAGTACCAGTTTACCGCCGCCGCAATTTGCCAATGCGCAGCAATATTTTAAGGTCTCCTGGATGTCAAATTTGTTTCTGGCTTCTTTGAACTCATAGTGTTCTCCTTCAGGGGCGTTTAGCAGTTCTTCAATGGTTTCGTTGAATTTCATTTTTCCGCAATCACCGGATTGCTTAAAATACCGATTTTTTCGATCTCGACTTCAACAGTATCTCCGGGTACTATGGGGCTCACTCCCGCAGGCGTTCCTGTGGCGATGATGTCGCCTTCTTCAAGGGTAAATTGTTTTGAAATAAACGCGATTAAAACCGGTATGGAAAAAATCATGTCAGCGGTATTTGCCGATTGTTTGACAACTCCGTTTATCCGGCCTTTGATTTCAAGGTTCTGCGGATCTCCTATGTCCTTGTGTAAAACTACAACCGGCCCGATTGGCCCAAAGGTATCAAAAGATTTTCCCCTGAACCAGCCGGAAGTATCGGACTTCTGAATGTTCCGTTGGCTTACATCGTTAAAACATGAGTAACCCAGCACATAATCATAGGCCTTTTGAACAGGAATATGCCGCCCCTTTTTGCCGATAATCACGGCGAGTTCGGCTTCCGGATCAACACGCTCGTCCTTGAAATTGTATTCTTTTATGTGAGCCGGAATGATTATTGGTTCTCCGGGGCCGGCGAACACGTTGCAGGTTTTGGCGAAGAGCACTGGTTCGGACGGAACGTCCTGCTCTTTATTGCCAAAGACTTTGCTTTCTTTTACATGGGCCCTGTAATTAAGCCCGACCGCGATTATTTTGGATGGGTTGATTGTGATTTTTTTATTGCTTCCTGCCAGCGGTAACTGTATCATATTTTTCTCCTGTTATTTTTTCATTTATCGGTGAACAACAACTTCATTATATATTAATGCTATTTCAAAAATAAATAAATGCAGCGTATTAATGCCTTTGGCTTATCTGCGGGCGGATAAAAAATCGCTCGCGGATGTTTGCATTAAAATTAAAAACCCCTGATCATTACCGCAATCCGGCTTTAAATCCGGGGTAACAAAGATGGAAAACAAAAAAGATGTAAATATCAGGGACAAACACGAAAAATATATCAGGAGTTTGTTCGCCAAAAATTTAAAAAGAATGCGCAGCGACCGCCATTTGTCCCAAATGGAATTGAGTAAAATCGTTGATATTTCTCCCAACTTTATCAATGATATAGAAAATGAAAAGAAATGGCCTTCAATTACAACCATATCCAAACTTGTAAAAGCGCTTGGCATAGAACCTTACCGTTTGTTTGCTCCGGAACCCATGATTAAAATTGACAACCAGGCAATCTTTAAAACTGAACTAAGCGATTTAATAGCCGCAATGGTCAGTGAGAGGGTTGCCAGATATTCCGCAGATGGTTCATCAGATGATTCCGCGGAATTATCCGGCGCCGAACCTGATCCCGGTAAATCCGCTGTTTAATATGCCTTATTAAACCTGTCTGTCCCAAAGTTAATCTTTTCCTGTATAATAAAATCAAGTTTTATCTTCCCGGTTTAAGGAGAATTGGCCATGTTAAAGACAAACAAAGAATTTTTACCGGTACAGTCGGTTCAGGGAAAGGTGCATCACCCTACCCTTAAATCCGTTTACAGGCTCGGCAGGGACGGCGACAGCAGAATTCTGGCCGCGACCGGCGGAATCACATACAACGCAAAAATCGGCGATAATTGCATGAAGTGGGTCTCGGATCACCTGGAGCCTGGGGTTAGCCTGCGCAACGAAAACAAGGAAGAAAACGACGCTATCCAGGCTTTTGCCTGTATCGGTAATACGGCCATCGTGGTTTCCGGTGAAGCCAAGGGCGCCAAAGGCTATGTTACCGGCAAACACGGCGGCATTGAACACTGCATGATTTATTTTCCGGATGAAGCCATTCAGAAAATGTCGATTGAAGATTCAATCCTGATAAGGGCAACGGGCGCAGGTTTACGCGTTGATGGTTTCCCTGATGTTTTTTGTGAAAGCATCGATCCTGAACTTTTTGACAAGCTTGGCATTACCGAAAAAGACGGCGTGCTGGAAGTGCCGGTAGCTTTTGAGATACCGGCTGTACTGATGGGCTCCGGCATCGGATCAAGAACCAGCCACACCGGTGATTACGACATTACAACCGGAGACAGGGACGCTTACAAAAAACTCGGGCTGGAAGATATGCGTTTTGGAGATATTGTGCTTTTACAGGACTGTGACAATACATACGGACGCGAGTATGTTAAAGGCGCTGTTTCGATCGGAGTGGTCATCCACGGAGACAGCACTATCCAGGGCCACGGTCCAGGTATTACCACGATTATGACCTGTAAAACCGCGAAGATCAGGGGCAAGATTTCCAAAGACGCCAATATCGCTACTTATTTGCTTAAGGCAAAGAAATCCAAAAAAGACGCGCCCGGAAAAGCGTCATAAAAAATAAAAATACTGATGGAGCGCGGCATGGGTACTGCAAAAGTTTATTTTACCGATATGAGGGTTAAAGTGGGCGAGAGCCTTCTGATTAAACTGGACAGGCTGATTCAAAAGGCGGGAATCAAGGAAATTGACTTTAGCCAAAAATACACGGCCATAAAACTCCACTTTGGCGAGCCCGGGAACCTTGCGTTTTTGCGGCCAAATTTCGCCAAAACTGTTGCCGATCGTGTTAAAAAATTGGGAGGAATGCCATTTCTTACCGACTGCAATACCCTCTATGTTGGCCGCCGCAACAACGCGCTCCTTCACCTGGACGCCGCCGCAGAAAACGGTTATTCTCCTTTGTCTACAGGGTGTCAGAATATTATTGCTGACGGCATCCGCGGTACCGATGATACCGAAGTACCTGTAAACGGCGGCGAGTACTGCAAAACCGCGCACATCGGCAAGGCAATTATGGACGCCGATATTTTTATCTCGCTTACCCATTTTAAGGGACATGAAGGCGCCGGATTCGGCGGCGCGCTCAAGAATATCGGCATGGGCTGCGGAAGCCGCGCTGGCAAAATGATTATGCATAACGACGGCAAGCCTTTTGTAAACCAAAATAAATGCATAGGCTGCAAAATCTGCGCGCGTTTCTGCGCTCACGGCGCGATCGGTTTCAGTAAAAATAATGAAACAGGCGGAGTCAGGGCTGCTATCGACCACAAAAAATGCACCGGCTGCGGATACTGTATCGGCGGCTGCGGCCCGAACGCAATTTACCAGAACTGGGACTCCGGCGCCAAAGCGTTATGCTGCAAAATTGCCGAGTACACCAAAGCCGTGCTTGACGGGCGGCCGAATTTCCATATAAGCGTGGTTACCCAGGTTTCTCCCAACTGTGACTGCCATGACGAAAGCGACGCTGCGATTGTTCCGGATATCGGGATTTTCGCCGGTTTCGATCCTGTCGCTTTGGACCAGGCCTGCATCGACGCTGTGAACGCCGCGCCGGCAATAACAGCGAGCGCGGTTTTTGACAATAAAAAACCTGCGCCCAACAAGGTTGACAGCAAGGCTGACAGCGGGAAAGGTCAGGATTATTTTTCAGACATTTATCCTGCAACTGACTGGCGGTATCAGCTCGCCCATGCCGAAAAAATCGGTCTTGGAACAACCAAATATGAACTTGTTACGGTTAAATAAAACAGAATTAACCAAGTGAAAAAGATCGAGCCTTTTGAGGTTATTTTTGAAAATGAAAACATAATCGCTGTTAACAAGGTTTCCGGCATAGCCGTCTGCGCCGACCGCTGGGACGATTCCAAAGAACGGCTTGACCGGCTGGTTGGTGCGCTGCCTGGTGCGGGCAAAATTTTTATTATTCACCGCATTGACCGCGATACATCAGGGCTGGTCGTGTTCGCCAAAAATTCCGATACCCATAAAAAACTTTCCGCAGCTTTTGAAGGCAGAAAAATCGTCAAGCGTTATTTGGCCGTGATCCGCGGCAGGCCGGCCTGGAAAGAAACGGTCTGTGATTTGCCCCTGGTTCCGGACGGCAATAAAAAACACCTGACCATAATAGACAAGTACCAAGGGAAAAAATCCCTGACCCGTTTCCGTCTTTTATGCACCGCCGGCAATTACAGCATTGTCGAAGCAATTCCTGAGACCGGCAGAACCCACCAGATCCGCGTCCACCTCGCCAGCATGGGGCATTCCGTTGTCTGTGATGAATTTTACGGCAACACGAAACCCCTTTTTTTATCCGCCATAAAATCCGGCTGGCGCGGCAACCCCGCAGAAGAGCGGCCGCTGCTTGCCCGTCTTGGCCTGCACGCCGCTGAACTTTTAATACCGGATTTCTTTGCAGCCGCTGCCTCGGCTCCGGCTGACATGACTCCGGCGGGCGCGGTTGCCGCTGCGGAAACTGCTGCCCCGGCAGATACTGCCGCGGGGATTGCCGCTGGCAGAGACCTATTATTGCGGGCCCCTGTACCCAGAGACATGGCCGCCCTGATAAACCAAATGGAAAAATGCTCGGGCGTTTCTTTTAATGATTCGCTTTTCGGCGGCGCTGTTTCCTGATGGCCGCATTAAAGCCGTTTGTTAAATGGGCCGGAGGCAAGCGCCAGATATTACCGGAGATTCACAAATACCTGCCTCCCGATATTGAAGGCCGCACCTATTATGAACCTTTTATCGGCGGCGGCGCCCTGTTGTTTGATCTTATGCCAAAAAAAGCGATAATTAACGATATTAACTCCGAATTGATGCTCTCGTACACGGTTATACGGGACAATGCAGAAGATTTAATTTCAATACTAAAAGAACACCAAAGGCAATATAACGCCGATTATTATTATAATATCCGCGGCCAGACTAATTTGCAGAATAATATTGAAAAGGCCGGCCGTTTTATTTTTCTGAATAAAACATGTTATAACGGATTGTACCGCGTCAATTCGCAGGGGTTCTTTAATGTTCCGGCAGGGAAACATAAAACACTTAATATCTGCGAAGAACAGCTCCTGCGTTCTGTAAGCGCATATTTAATGTCCGCCGAAATCAAAATTACCAATACAGATTTTGCGGAAGCAGTTGCCGGCGCTGATAAAAATTCATTTGTATATTTTGATCCGCCGTATCACAGTCTTAAAAAAACAGGTTTCAGCGCGTACCAGGCCGGCGGGTTCGGTGAAGCTGAGCAGATCCGTCTGCGTGACCTGTTTGTGCGTCTTACTGCTCAGGGAATTCCATGTTTACTTTCCAACGCGGACACTCCTTTTATCCGTGAAATATATGGGCAGAAAGATATCCATTTGGTCAGTGTAAAGTCCCGCCGTTTTATCAATTCGGACAAGGGCGGACGCGGCAGTGTATATGAATTGTTAATCATGAATTACGACTGCGGACATGAAAATAATTTAGGACAGGATAATTTTGGACATGACAAAACAGATCAAATGAACATTACTTATAAACAGTTTGAACCTGAAAATTTATCGGCGGTAATGGAACTTCAGAATGAATGGTTTTTTGAAAACATTACTTGCGGAGTTGTGCCGGACGCGGCTGACGAAATACTGCGATTCCCAAAAGAATTTTTTTTTATAGCCGCAGATAATAAAAAAGTAATCGGCTATGCGGCTTCAGAAGTTATCAAAGACAATAAATATAACGTGTTTCCAAAAGGCGCAGAATATTTAAGCGTAAATGACCTTTATATTTCCAAAGATTACCGCAGCAAGGGTATTGGCGCAAATTTGCTTTCCATGACCGAGGAAAAAGCCCGGGAATATGGCTTGCAGGACATTTTTATATCATCGGCAACGAAGGACGCGGCTGCTGTTAGGGAGTTCTACCAGCGTAACGGATATGGCGTCTGGACAACATTGTTTTATAAACGCAATGAATGGGACACGCGTACTTATCCGCTTGGCGAACTGGACGGTTACCGATTTGTGGTAATTTTCGCCCGTTACATGGACAAATGGCTTTACTGCCGCGCCAGGGAACGGAATGTTTATGAAACTCCCGGCGGGCATATCGAAAAAGATGAAACGCCACTGGAAGCCGCCAAACGCGAGCTATTCGAAGAGACCGGCGCCGCAGAATACGAAATAAAACCGGCTTTTGATTACTCGGTTCATACGCCGGAGGAGTTTTCCAACGGCCAGGTCTTCCTGGCAAATATCCAAAAACTGGGCGCTATGCCGGATTACGAAATGGCGGAAGTCAAACTTTTTGACACTATACCCGAAAAAATGCGGTTCCCGCAGATATTGCCCGTGCTGTTTAAGAAGATTTTGGATTTTTCTGATTGACTATAACTGCGGCATTGCAAATTCATCGCCTGTATCAGTTATCCATTTTGAGAGTCTTGCGTGGCATTCTTCACGTTTCTTATTAAATACATTATCAAAACATAGATTTGCCAGCTCATATGGATCTGAAAAGGTATCAAATAGCAGCCAATCATTGCCTGGCATACACACATATTTCCAGCCGTCTCTCATTAAAACACCGCGCCATGGGCGGTTTACGGAATGTCTGTGAAATTTCCGCGGGATCTGCTGTAGATATGCAGAATCGGGTTCTGAATTTTTGCTATGCTCCTTGTATTCCTGTCGTTTTGGTAGTATACAAAGATTACTGTAATCATGTCCAACCATCCCCTGTGGCGTTTCAATTCCGCATAAACCAAGGGTAGTGGGTGCTATATCAACGTGGTTTAATACTGCGGTGCTTTCTCCGGTTTTGATATTATATGGGCCGCCTACCATTGAAATTATAAAAGGGATCTTTATCGCTTCTTCCCAGGGCGAAGATTTTTCCCACTGTGCGTGAGAGCCCAGACAGTCTCCATGATCCGAAAAAAAGATAATATATGTATCTCGATCAATGTCCAGTTCTTTTAAAGCCATTCTTATTCTGCCGACATTATAATCTATGTTTTCAATCATTCCATAATAACCAGCATAATCAAGCAATGCTTCATGCTTTACCCAGTCGACCGGTGGTACATTAGGCCGTAGTTGCATTTTTTCAGGGTTGTGATAATAATCAAATCCGGGAGTTGTCGGGGGCACATAAGGACTGTGTGGCGGCTGAACCGACAATACGGAAAAAAACGGTTGGTATCCGTCTTTTGAAGCAGTTGTCTTTATATGTTTTCTTATTTGTTCAAGAAAAAGATCCGTGAGTGAATCTGTTTCGTATCCTAATAATCTTTGCGGTTTTTCTCCATCAGTACCGTATATGTAAACTTCGTTTTGATTATTATTGTTTTCATAACCCATCCAATAATCAAAATTTCCACGTCGTTCTGACGGAACATAATGTTCGCGGTTATTTGAACCGTCAAGATGCCATTTTCCTATCCAGGAGGTATGGTATCCTGCTGCCTTAAATGGTCCGGTGATTATCGGTATCGTAGGGTCCAGGGGAGATGGCGTTTTAGTAACTCCATTTTGATGTGGGTATAGTCCGGTAAGTAATGAACCTCTGAAAGGGCAGCACCAGGGTGCGCCTGCAACGGCACTGTTAAAACACATACCTTCGCGAGCCAAGTTGTCAATATTAGGTGTACGGACATTAGGATCTCCGCGGTAGCCAAATGCCTGCCCTCGGAGCTGATCGGTTAAAATCCAGATAACATTGGCACGGGCTTGCGTGCCAAAAGACAAATCATTATTATTTTCCGGCATTGTTACAATTTATATTGTTTAAATTATTTTAACAAGGCTCGCTTACAAGGCTAGTGCACTTATCTGATAATAACTCTGCGAACGAACCGTAAGCCGTTCAATATCTTCACTCGATAAAATTTTTGGCCCTTCGTGTGTGTTGGTTTCGAAAGTTAATATGAAAATCTAATACGGCTAACTACGCATCATTTTTCATGATCGAAGATGATATTATTTTTTCCTTGACATTTAATAGATCAACTGGTAAATTTTATCTGGAGGATTAAATGAAAAAAATTTCGTTCGTTATATTGGCTATGTTAATTCTGGTTTCAATGATTTATGGCGGTGGCGGCTCTCAACAGTCTGCTGCGCCTGCTAAAACCGCAGCTGTTGGTGTATTCAAAGCACCCGACAATGATAATGTTAATGGAGCGGTTTTAATAAATACTGTTCCGCTTGTATTTGGAATTTCCCAAAGCCCTGTGGTACAAGATTATGAAACCAACAAACTTACCAGAGTAATTGAGAAGAGTGTGAATGTGGATCTTTCCTTTGAATACTACCCCAGTAACGAAGCGGCGGCTAAAGTACGCATATTAATTTTTTCGGGCTCCAAACTTCCCGATGTTATTACAGGATTTAACATAGACGATTTGGATTTGTTGGAATATGGCTCCCAGGGTGCTATTATTCCTCTTAATAACTATGTTGATACTTATGGAACTTATTGCAGAGATATGTATAATGAAAAACCACTGTACAAGCAATGTATGACATCTCCTGACGGTAATATATATGCAATGCCGAATGTTTATGAACAAACCCGTAATGAATGGGGCTGTCTGGCCTGGATAAATCAAAATTGGCTTGATAAAGTTAATAAACCTATACCGAAAACGACCGCTGATTTTTATGATGTATTGAAGGCTTTCAGGGACGGTGACCCGAACGGTAATGGTAAAAAGGATATAATCCCGTTTATTGGTTCTGTTGATAGTTTGTGTTATGATTTTATCATCAATGCATTTACCTATTTCCCACCAAACAGCGCCAAAAGAATACAGGTAAAAGATGGAAAGTTAAACCCGGCTTACACAACAAATGAATGGCGTGATGCCCTGATCTATATGAATATGCTGTGTAAAGAAGATCTTTTTTCACCCCTCACTTTTACCCAAAACAACGCGACCTATCAAGCAATGCTTCGTAACAAAGATTACGCTCTGGTTGGTGTAGCTACTGGTACTGCGAATAATCTCGCTGCCAACGCGGATAGGCTTTTGGAATATACCGATTTACCTCCCCTTGTAGGCCCCAAAGGTGTAAAATGGTCAACATGGACTCCTTCGTTTCTACCAACAAATCAATATGTAATCACAAAGGATTGTAAAACCCCCGCGGCAGCTTATCTGGTAGCTGATTTTATGATGAGTCCGGAAATCGGATATTACAACCGTTTTGGCGAACCTGGGGTTGATTGGGTAAAACCGGAACCGGGCGCGAAAGGCTATCTGTCAGATTTGGGTTATCCCGCTACTGTTGTGCCGATTCTGGTATGGGGCAGTAACCAAAACTCGCATTGGCAGCAGGGAGGACCTGGATACGGAACTTATGAAAATGGTAACGGACAGGTCTGGGACGGTAATCCCGCTAACGGTCCATATTACAACCATAAAGCTGTATATACCAGGATTGGATTAAGACCGGATGAAGTGGTATATAAGTTCATTTACAACAATAAAGAAGCAGACGAAATGAAAGACCTTGATATCACTATTAACAATTATGTTAAAGAAAGTACGGCGAGATTCATAACAGGTGATCTTGATATCAATGGAAAAGCATGGGACACTTACCTTGCTGAACTTAAAAATATGGGACTTGATCGTTATATGCAGATTAATCAGGCCGCTTATGACAGAATGCAGTTGCAATTTAAATAAACTGGCCAGAGGAAAATAAAAATTTGCTATTTCTACTCCGTTAGTTACAGGATGTAATATTATGGCCAAGCTATATAAAAAACCGGTGAAAATATTGGCGCGCTGGCAGCTTTACCTTATGCTTGTTTTACCAATGATTTACCTGTTGATTTTTCAATATTATCCGATGCTTGGCCTTCAAATAGCGTTTAAGAAATTTACCATTTCGCAGGGTATATGGGGAAGCCCGTGGGTAGGGTTTTCCCAATTTATTAAATTTTTTAAATCATATCAGTTTAGCCGTGTGCTTACAAATACGCTTACAGTTTCGTTTTACAGACTTTTGGCTGGGTTCCCTGCTCCACTGTTGTTTGCTCTCTGTTTAAATGTGATTCGTGTAAGATGGTTTAAAAAAACAGTTCAAACTATTACGTATATTCCTCATTTTATTTCAGTTATTGTTATTGTAGGAATTCTAATGCAGTTATTTAACCCGAGAATTGGTATATACGGTTCCATTTTTAAAATATTAACAGGTGAGAATGCTCCTGATTTGTTTGGCAGGCCAACTGCATTTAAACATATGTATGTTTTGTCCGGTATATGGCAGAGTCTTGGATGGAGAAGCATTATTTATCTAGCGGCGCTGGCTGGGATAGATCCACAGCTTCATGAAGCAGCTTCTATTGATGGGGCGAACCGTTTCAAACGCGCAAGAATTATTGATTTCCCGTTGATTCTGCCTACTGCTACGATTTTGTTAATTCTGGATGCAGGTCAAATAATGTCTGTTGGTTTTGAAAAAGTATTCCTTCTCCAAAATGATTTAAATCTGTCCAAAAGTGAAGTGATCAGTACTTATGTTTATAGGGTATCATTGGGGACAGGTACTGATTTTTCATACGGTACGGCAATCGGATTTTTCAATTCCATTGTAAATTTTGGAATGGTTATATTAGTTAACTACATTTCCCGCCATGTCAGTGAAAATAGTCTGTGGTAAGGAAGCTTTTAAATGAATAATTCCCAAGAAAAAATAAAAACAGCTGCAGATGATAGATTATTCTATATAATAATTACAATAATTTTAACTTTTATTCTTATTGTTACACTTTATCCTTTATTATACGTTTTAAGTTCTTCAATTTCAGATCCTGAGGCGGTGTCGTCCGGACAGGTTTTAATTTTTCCAGTAGGTTTCAGTTTACGGGGGTACTCGGTTGTTTTTGAAGATCCAAGGGTTTTGACGGGATTTTTAAATACTTTTTTTTATGCAGGGTTTGGTACCGCCATAAATCTTTTTATGACTCTGCTTGCCTCATATCCGCTTTCCAGAAAAGATTTGTTTGGCCGCGGCCCAATAATGATGATTTTTACATTTACTATGCTTTTCAGCGGAGGAATGATTCCGAGTTATATTTTAATGCGTAATCTCGGGTTACTTAACACAAGATGGGCTCTTTTGCTTCCAGGTGCGATATCTGTTTATAATATGATTATTGCACGAACTTTTTTTATGAGTACAATTCCGGATGAATTATTGGAAGCTTCCCAAATTGATGGATGCAGTGATTTTAGATATGTATGGAGTGTTGTGTTACCTTTATCAAAAAGTATTCTCGCAGTTCTGGTTATGTTTTATTTTATAGATCATTGGAACAATTTTTTTAATGCCTTTTTATATTTAAGTGACAGGAAATTGTTCCCCTTACAGATTGTTTTACGTGAAATATTGGTAATGAGCCAGATTAGGGCTACTGCCATTGAGGATCCTGATTTGGCTTTTGCAATGCAGGGTCTGGCAGAATTAATGAAGTATTCCCTGATTGTTATAGCAAGTGTGCCTGTTCTTTTCCTTTATCCCCTTGCGCAAAGATATTTCGTAAAAGGTGTAATGATCGGATCCATTAAAGGTTAAAAAACCACACCCTAACTTAACACTCCAATAAATTCCCTTGACCAAACAGGCATTTCCCCGTATCTTAAAAATAGTTGAACAATTGCTCAACTATTCATTTAATGGAGTTAGGAGAATTAGTATGAAAATAGACCATCGAAATACCGGTGATTCTTCTGAACTCTGTATTTGTGCGGCAATACACAGGGAAACTACCGATCGTGTCCTGTCCATAATGCCGGACAGTGCTGTTTTTCTAAAATTGGCCGATCTGTATAAATCGTTTTCGGACAGTACAAGGCTAAGGATTTTATGGGCGCTTTCAAACAACAGAATGTGTGTCTGTGATTTGGCCGTTTTGCTCGGAATGACCAAATCTGCGATATCCCATCAGCTGCGATCCCTGCGGCTGGCAAACCTGGTTAAATTTACCAAACAGGGAAAAATTGTCTGGTATTCGCTGGCCGACGATCATGTAAAAAAGATTTTTAAAATGGGCTTTGAGCATATAAAGGAATAGGCGAATGATCAGAATAATCGCAGGGGCCTGTATATTTATAATCGCCGTAATCTGTGAAAATTTTGGTAATTTTTCATCATATTTTTTACTTGGTATATTTTTAACGGCTTTTGTATTGCTTGGTTACGATATCATTTTCTGCGCTGTCAGGAACTTAATCAAAGGGCATTTTTTTGACGAGAATTTCTTTATGGGCTTTGCGTCAACAGGAGCCTTTGCTATCGGGCAAATGGCGGAGGCTGTCGGCGTTGTATTGTTTTACCAAATCGGCGAATGTTTGCAGGAAACCGCGGTGCACAGATCCAGGAAGTCCATCACTGCACTTATGGATATTCGTCCGGAATTTGCGAATTTAAAAAACGGCGGCTCCGTTACGAGAGCCGCGCCGGAGACAGTCAATCCCGGTGATATTATTATTGTAAGACCGGGAGAAAAAATTCCGCTGGACGGCAATGTGATTGAAGGCGATTCCATGCTGGACACAAGATCTCTTACCGGCGAGTCTGTCCCACGGCGTGTGACAGCAGGAGGCGCTGTACTTTCAGGATGTGTAAATCTTAACAGCCTATTGACCATCGAAGTAACCAAAACCTGCAGTGAGTCTGCTGCTTCCAAAATACTGGAGCTTGCGGAAAATGCCGTTGAAAAAAAGGCGCCGGTGGAAAAATTTATCACCAGGTTCGCCGAATATTATACTCCGGGCGTTGTAATTCTTGCGTTTCTGGTTTTCCTGGCCGGGACTGCAGTCCTTGGAGGACCATGGCAGGACTGGTTAAGGCGGGCCCTGATTATGCTTGTAATTTCATGTCCCTGCGCATTAATTATTTCCATACCCCTGGGCTTTTTTGGAGGGATTGGCGCGGCGTCAAGGAATGGGATTCTGGTCAAGGGCGGCAATTATCTGGACGCACTCAATTACGTCGATACAGTTGTATTTGACAAAACCGGCACATTAACCAAAGGTGTTTTTAATGTAACCGGTCTTTATCCTGCAGACGGGTTTGATTCGGAACAGCTGCTGGAGCTGGCAGCTGCGGCCGAATCCCATTCAGTTCATCCCATTGCGCTCTCAATAAAGAAAAAATTCGGCAGGGAAACCGGGCTTAATGATATTTCAGAATATGAAGAATTGGCCGGATACGGAGTGCGCGCCAAATTGCGGGGAAAATTAATTTACGCTGGCAGCGAAAAATTTATGCACAAAATGAATATTGCCATTGTTGAAAATGAAAGTCCCGGAACTGCAGTTTACGTCGCTGCTGAAAATACCTATGCCGGGTGCATCGTGATTTCTGATGAGTTCAAGCCTGACAGTAAAGACACAATCGGTGCTTTGCGTAACAGGGGAGCCGATAAAATTATTATGCTTAGCGGAGACGATCCGGAAATCGTGCGCGCTGTAACAAAGGAACTGGAACTGGATGAAGTTTATGGGGGGGTGCTGCCGCAGCAGAAGATGGAGAAACTGGAACAAATACTCAGGCAAAAAAAGACAAACAAAAAGGTTGCCTATGTGGGAGACGGTATCAATGACGCTCCGAGCCTTGCATTGGCCGATGTAGGAATCGCCATGGGAGGACTCGGGTCGGACGCGGCAATCGAAGCCGCAGATATAGTTTTGATGACCGATGAACCTTCCAAACTCGCAAAGGCCATGGACATTGCCGGTTTTACCAAACGCATTGTCTGGCAGAATATTGTTTTGGCGCTGGGGGTAAAAGGTATTTTTTTGATACTGGGCGCAGCCGGGATCGCCGGTATGTGGGAAGCGGTTTTTGCGGATGTCGGAGTCGCGTTACTTGCGGTATTCAATTCAACCAGAGTAAGATAAGGGAATGGAAACCCTCAATTCACAGTTCATGAATTATATCAGGCAGGTTATAAGTTTATCCAAATCATCTACATATATAACCGAAAGCAATGTTTACCAGGAAGCGGCGGAAGACATTACCCCGTTTCTTGATAAAATGGTAGACGAACTGGTACTGCCCGGTTCCGGCGTTGACGGCATGGATAATCTTGTTGATCTCTTTGAAAAAGCCGAATCCGGTAAATCCTGCCTCCTTTTCCCGGAGCATTACAGTAATCTTGATCTCTCACTTATCGCGAGGCTTGTAGCCAAAGAAGGCGGCTCCGGAGAGGCAATCGCAAAGTCCATTGTCGCCATTGCCGGTATGAAACTCAACGAAGAAAGTCCGGTTGTTTCCGCATTTGCCAGCGCGTATACCAGGCTTGTAATTTATCCAAGCCGTTCCCTGCTTGGCCTTGACCCTGTAAAGAACAAACAAGAGATAGTCCGCAGCAACGCCATCAACAGGGCTGCACTCAAAATCCTTATGGATATTAAAGTAAAAGGGAAGCTTATTCTGGTTTTTCCTTCCGGTACCCGGTACCGTCCCTGGGATCCCAATTCCAAAAAAGGAGTGCGGGAGATTGATTCCTACATCAAGTCCTTTGATTATATGTGTCCTGTTGCTATTAACGGAGAAGTCCTCCATGTCCGCCAGGGAGACATGATGGAAGATTCGGTGAGTCAGGATGTGGTGCGTATAACCGCGGGCCCGGTAATTTCCTGCAAGGAATTCCGGGATAAGATCCGCGATAAGTGCGCTTCTGCAGAAAGCGGCGCCTCTGCAGGAAGCGGCGCCGGGGCCAAAGGCAGCGCTGGAGCTAATGGCAACACTGGAACCAATGGCAGTGCCGAAGACAAGAAGCAGGCCGTAGCTGACGCCATTATGGCCATACTGGAAGAAATGCACATCAGCGGCGAAAAGAACCGGCAGAGCCTGTTAAAGAAATAATTCAGATACCGCGGGAGATTTATCATGACTATCCAAAAAATCCATGACAACTGGAAAATGCGCCAATTGCAACCGCAAACGAAGCTGCCTTCGCAGGCGGGGCTCCAATCGCAACCGAAGCCGCAGCAAAAGCAGCCGGGGCATGCATCAAACGAATGGCTGCCTGCAGTTGTTCCCGGTTCAGTTTACAGCGACCTGCTACGAAACGGGAAAATGGAAGATCCCTTTTGGCGGTACAATGAAGACGCCGCATTTGCCCTAATGGAAAACGACTGGGAGTACTGTACCGAATTTTCGGTACCGCAAAAAATGCTCGGCTGTGACCTTGTTCTGCTTCGCTGCGAAGGCCTTGATACACTGGCAGAGATCAGCGTTAACGGTGCGGAAATCGCGCAGACCAACAACATGCACCGGACCTGGGAATTCGATGTTACCGGTATTTTAAAGAGCGAGCAAAATCAAATCAAAATAATTTTCCGTTCACCGGTTAAATTTGCTGCCGAGGCCAACAGGAAAATAAAGGTTGATGGTTCTTCGGACGCGCTGGAAGGTTTCCCGCAGATTCGCAAGGCCCATTGCATGTTCGGCTGGGATTGGGGCCCCAGGCTCCCGGATGCCGGTATCTGGCGCAGCATTAGCCTGGTCGGCGTTCATATGGCAAGGTTAACCGGAGTCCATATTATTCAGAATCATAAAAAAGATCTGGTTGATCTTGATATTTCTGTTGAGATAGAAACCGCTGTTGATCTTCCCCATGGCGGTGAATACGGCTGGAAATGCATTATTACAGATCCGGACGGCAAGACTTCTGAATTTGACAAATCATGTAAAACCATTTCCATAAAAAATCCGCAGCTTTGGTGGCCCAACGGTTTTGGCAAAAAGACCGGCGGCTGTCAGCCCCTGTATACCGTAAAAGTGATCCTGCTGAGCCCCAAGGGCGCGGAGCTGGATAGCTGGCAGAGACGCATCGGGCTGCGGACCATGACGGTAAGACGGCAAAAAGACAAGTGGGGTGAAAGCTTTGCCACCGAGGTCAACGGCGTACAAATTTTTGCCATGGGCGCCGACTATATTCCGGAAGACAACATTCTCTCCCGTGTAAACCCCAAACGCACAAGGCGCCTGCTCCAGCAATGCGCTGCCGCCAATTTCAATTCAATAAGGGTCTGGGGCGGCGGCCATTATCCCCCGGATTATTTCTACGACATTTGCGATGAGCTTGGTCTTGTAGTTTGGCAGGATTTTATGTTCGCCTGCGCGGTTTACGAACTTACAGAAGAATTTGAATACAACATAAGGGCGGAGCTTACAGACAATATCAAGCGCATACGCCACCACGCTTCTCTTGGATTGTGGTGCGGCAACAATGAAATGGAAATGTTTGTGGATCAGATGACCTGGGTGAGTACGTTAAAACAAAAAGCCGACTACATAAAAATGTACGAATACATCTTCCCCCAGATTCTCAAAGAGCTTGATCCCCAAACCTTCTACTGGCCGGCCAGCCCGTCGTCGGGCGGCAGCTTTGACTCCCCCAATGATCCCAACCGCGGCGATGTTCATTATTGGGATGTGTGGCACGGCAACAAGCCCTTCTCCGAATACCGCAAGTTCTTTTTCCGATATGCCTCGGAGTTTGGTTTCCAGTCCTTCCCCGTTTTAAAAACCGTGGAGAGTTTTACCCTGCCGCAAGACCGCAATGTTTTTTCCTACGTAATGGAGAGGCACCAGCGCAATAACTCGGCCAACGGCAAGATCATGAATTACATGTACCAGACCTTCCTCTACCCCAACAGCTTTGATACTCTGCTCTACGCTTCCCAGCTTCTGCAGGCTGAAGCCATAAAGTACGGGGTTGAGCATTTCCGCCGCAACAGGGGCCGCTGCATGGGCGCGATCTACTGGCAGTTAAATGACTGCTGGCCGGTCGCCTCATGGTCTTCGATCGATTATTTCTTTAGATGGAAAGCCCTTCATTATTTTGCCAAACGGTTTTTTTCGCCTGTAATGATCTCCTGCCAGGAAGAAGGCATCCTTACCCAGAACCCCAACGCCAACCATCAGCCGCAGGTTAAAGCCGCAATCGAAAAGAGCTTTAGCCTCTGCGTCGCCAATGAGACAGTTGATGAGAAGAAACTGACTGTAAAATGGGAAATCCGGGATAGAAAAGCAAAGGTTAAACAGGAAAAAACCATACCTGTAAAAGTACCTGCCCTTTCTTCAATGTGGCTGGAAAAGGTTGAAGTTCCCGGCATTGCCCTTGACGACGAGTATCTAAGTTACCATCTGCTTGACGGGAGTAACGTAATTTCTGAAGGGACAGTGATCTTCTCGCTGCCCAAATTTTTCCATTGGGAAGATCCGGCCCTAAGTTATAAAATTTGCGGAGATACAATTACTGTCAAAGCAGCCTCTTACGCAAAAAGCGTTGAGATACAGAACAATAACCAGGACCTCGTGCTGTCGGATAATTACTTTGACATGAACGCAGGCGAGAAAAAGGTTAAAATCATCAGCGGCAGACCGGGGAAACTAAGACTGCGCAGCGTTTGGGATATAAGGTAGAGGGATTTCATAAAGGGGGATTTTTTGCCGGGTAATTTTGATACTGCAAAAAATATTTTTTTTAAGGAATTGACTCTGAATGATATAAACGACAGCCTGCTTGATTTTTATGACAGGTATCAGAAAGTGGACAGATACTGGAGCAATGAGAACGGAACATGGACGCTTCTTGAAAAAGGTTATACCGAAGACTGGGACATCAAAAAAAAATACGCCAAGATACAAATGTTTAAAAACGTTTTATCAAAAAACGAAGGTGTTATTTTTGGAGCTTTTTTGAATAATGGAAATGGCGATAACAGCAATGGCAATAAAAGGCTTATCGGTTTTGCGGTTTTGCTGAATAAGAAATTTGGTTCGCAAAAACAATATGTTCAGTTAACGCAGATGCATGTATCCAACGGCTGCAGGCACAAGGGAATAGGCAAGGAGCTTTTTCGGTTATGCGTTATTAAGACACATGATTTTGGAGCCCAAAAAATTTATATATCTGCAAATGATTCAGAAGACACGCAAAGATTTTATCTGGGAATAGGATGTGCAGACGCTGTCGAGATTGACGCGGAGTCCGCGAAGGCCGAGCCCTGTGACAGACAGATGGAGTTTGTTTTATAACACTGCATTAAAAAGTTTTAAAAGGAGTTTTTACATGAAGAAATCAATATTTTTTATTTTGATCATTGCCGGATTATCATTTTCTGCCTATGGCCAGACAAAGAATGAAGATATTATTAAACTATTGGAATTAATGGATGTTAAGTCACAGGCAGGGCAAACTTTGGACCTCATGCTGCCCAGTTTTATTCAGCTTTTGCCTGATGTACCTGCAGTATACTGGAATACCCTCAAAGACAAATTGAACCTGGATTCTTTTATGGATATTTATGTTCCCATTTACGATAAATATTTTACGCAGGATGATATAAAACAATTGATTGAATTTTATGAAAGTCCCATCGGTAAAAAACTTATTGAGCAAACACCGTCAATTATTAATGAATCTTACGCAGGCGGACAGGCATGGGGTCAGCAAATAGGGGAAGAAATAGTAAATGAGCTGATAAAAGACGGGTATATTGATTCGTGAAAAAAAATTGCAGTGTAAGGTTTGTGCTTTTATTCAGTTAAAACCAAACAGTCTTCCCTGTCTTGCCGCTCTCCCGTATCGCGTCAATCATGCGCAGCGAGGGCATTCCTTCTTCAGGGTGGATATAGCCGCTGCCGCCGGTTTCCAGCGCATGATAGAATTTGTCGATTAACTTGCCGTGGCCGGAGCCGTAAACTTCCTTGCCTGCGAAATCGTGCGAGTCAGCCGCTATCTCTTTTTCGATGCCGTCATGCACCCTGAACAATTTTTTGTCGCGCAGAACAAAATCGCCCTTTTCGCAGCGCACGCTTATTTCTACATTTTCGTCGGTGTAATTTGCCACTGATGCGGTAAAAAGACCGCTGGCGCCGTTTTTAAAAACGATGTGGCCTGTGGCGGTGTCTTCTACTTCGATTCCGTAATCGAGAACCTGTCCGGTTGTTCCCTTGATGCTGACAATGGGGCTGCCGGCAAAGTACTGCATAAGGTCCATGGTGTGTATTGCCTGGTTGATCATGGCGCCGCCGCCTGACTCCGCCATGATGCCGCGCCATGGACCGGCTTCGTAGTATTCCTTTGAACGGTACCACGCGACCGATCCCCGCACTCCCGTTACCTTCCCGTATTCACCGCTGCGCAGTAAATTTACCAGAGTTTCTGTTGTTGTATTGAGGCGGTTCTGCAGGCAAAGGCATATTTTTACGTTGTATTGTTTTTCCAGTTTGCAGTATTCTTCGCCTTCTTTGGCGTTAAGAGCAAGCGGTTTTTCCGCAAATACATTGAGACCGGCCTGCGCTATTTTTTTTGCAGTTGGATAATGCAGAAAATGCGGGAGGCAAATATGAACAACATCAAGTTTTTCTTTTTTAAGCAGTTCATCCATATCGGTATAAAAAACTGTGCCGCCGGGCGCCAGTTCTTTTTTTGATGGATTGGTATCGCATACCGCAACAAGGCGGGCGTTCTTTAACGAAGTAATTGCGGAGATATGGACTTTGCCTATAACTCCCAAACCTATTATTGCTGCATTAATCATATACGTATAATACCATATCAGGCAGGGATTTTAAATACCGCCTTGATTGTCTTTTCCGGGGCGCCTGCCGCCTGCAGGTTGGGCATGTGGACATCATCGGGAAAATAAACGGCAAAAAATCCGCTGTTTAAAACAAGGCTGCTGCCGGCGCCTTCATAAACTGTCAAATCTTTTTCTTCGTTATAGGGAACAGTAAGGCGCAGATCGCCGCAATTCGCAAAATTTTGGCGTTCCCTGCCGCTTATAATATATTGCAAATCAATATATTTGCGGTGCGCTTCAAACATACCCTGCGATTGTGGTTTTGTTTCATATTCCTGCACCAGGCAATAAACTCCGCCGGCCAAGTCATGGCGGCCTATAGGTAATTTTGCCATACCGATACCGCCGGTTTTATTGATAAATTCAAACGCCTCTTTAAACCCCGGACCCAGACCTGTGTACAGACAGCCGTTTTTTATTGAATCAAAAATCATTTTTATCTCTCCATTTTCGTCTTGTTTTTTAATTAAATAATACTTCAAAATTTTTCTAGAATGCCAAGCAGCCGTTCCTTGCTTATCGACCGCAGGAAATTCGCAAGGCGGGGCCCCTGGTCTTTGCCGATTAACGCCTGGTATGCCGCGCGGAACAGGGCCTTGCCGTCAATACCGCATTTTGCTGCGATGCCGTAAATTGCCTCTGCGCAGGATTTATCATCGTTAAAATTTTCAATAACAGAAATTACTTCATCACGCAGGCTGCGTACAGCGGTCTTTTCAGCCTCTGTCAAATCCGCGCCTGGTTCTGCACCCGCCGCTTTAAGCTTAAAGCGGAATTCCTCCGGCGCGCATTCCTGCACCCAGTATTTGGCGCATTCCGCGCGCGCGCGCAGTTTGGGAAGCTGCTGCGGTGAGGGACCGTCTGCTGTTTCCGCAAGAGAGGCCAGCGCCTTATCAATGTCGCCGTCCGCTATCTGGATCAGGTTGCAAAGATGTCTAAAAGGTACCTGGTAGGGCATTACCGCAAGCGGCATTGTCCTGCCGTCTTCGGAGGTTTGCGGCTGCGACAGTTCGTAAATGCGTTTTTCGCGCAGGTACGTTTCCTCGTTTTTTGCCGGTTCGATTTTCCAGGCTATGCGTTCGGTCTTGTCGTAATCTTCGTATATTTTAATTACATCGAGATCAAAGGAAATGGTGAATTCAGTATTGGGCCGTGTACCTGCAAAAAGATAACGCGTGACTTCCGGCGTGTAAATTTTTAGGACATCCGGCAGGTCGACTACTTTACCTTTGGAACTGGACATCTTGCCCGGAGTTCCCTTGAGGCCGATAAAATCGTAGCGGAAGGTCACCGGAGCTTCAAAGCCGTAAACGTCTTTGCAGACATGGCGTGCCGTATCAAAACTCCCGCCGGAGCTGTGGTGCTCCTTGCCGGCAGGCTCAAAGTCAACTTTCTCATAGGCCCAGCGCATTGGCCAGTCAACCCGCCATACCAGCTTTGCGATCTTTGTACTGCGCAAATCAACTGTTTCTTTATGGCCGCAGGCATTGCAATGGTAGGTTAAACCCCACTGGCCGTCCCAGCCGTCTATATCGGTTTCGTCTTTATTGCATGCTGAACAAAAAACACTTACCGGCCACCATTCACCCTGGATCTTGTGTTCTTCGTCGCGGAATTTGTCTAGGATTTTTTTTAGGTCTTCCCTGTGTTCCAGCGCCCTGCGCATCCCCTCTGCGTATTTGGAAGCCTGATAATTTGCCGCCTGGTATAAATATTCGGGGTTAATCCCAACAAGCGGCAGCACGGATTCAACTTCAGCCTCATGGTGTCGGGCGTAACTGGTATCGCGGTTCCACGGGTCCGGAACCATGGTAATAGGGTAACGCAGATATTTTGCAAGCATTTCCTGGTTGGGCATGTTCTGCGGAACTTTGCGAAATACATCGTAATCGTCCCATGAGTAAATAAAACGGACTTTTTTTCCCTTGTCCCGCAGCGCCCTTACTACCAGCTCTACAGAAATAATTTCGCGGAAGTTTCCGATATGTACAGTACCTGACGGCGTGATTCCGGAGGCGCAGGTATATAATTCCTTCCCGTCCCGGCTGCCTTTTTCAAAAATTACCCTGTCCGCGATTTCGTCGGCCCAGTGGGCCTTATTGGTATGCTGTTCTTCCATAGAAAATTTATTATAGACAAACGGCGGTTTATGGACAAGAGAATTTTGATTTTATGCTTTGACAATTTATTAAAATTAATCTAATAATGAACTAATATATACATTTAGTTATTGATTTTTAATAAAAAAAAGGATTAAGGGATTTAAAAATGAACCGAATCATTATCAATGTAGCCGGAGCAAGTTCACGGATAAGCCGCCACATTTACGGCCATTTTTCCGAGCACCTTGGCCGCTGTATTTACGGCGGTTACTGGGTAGGGCCGGATTCCCCGATTCCCAATGTCCGGGGTATACGCAAAGATGTTGTGGATGCGTTAAAAAAGATAAAAATTCCCAATCTGCGCTGGCCCGGCGGTTGTTTCGCCGACGAGTACCACTGGAAAGACGGAATCGGCCCGCGCCCCGGACGCCCCAAAATGATAAATACCCACTGGGGCGGCGTTATAGAAGATAATGGTTTTGGCACCCACGAATTCCTTGATTTATGCGAACAGCTTTCCGAGCTGGGCAGTCCTCGCTGCGAGCCCTATATCTGCGGAAATGTCGGCAGCGGTACTGTGCAGGAACTGTCGCAATGGGTGGAATATTGCAATTTTGACGGCATTAGCCCCATGGCCGAGCTTCGCAGAAAAAACGGCCGTGAAAATCCCTGGAAAGTCAGGTTCTGGGGAATCGGCAACGAGAACTGGGGCTGCGGCGGGAACATGACCCCGGAATTCTACGCCGACAATTACCGCCGTTACGCGGTTTATACCAGAAAATACGAAGATACAACTCCATTTAAAATTGCCTGCGGCCCCAACAGCGATAACTACAGATGGACAAAAGTTATGATGGAAAAAACCTGCTCGGAACGCGGCAATAACCCGGACGGTCTGGCCCTTCATTATTATACTGTCCCCGGCGAATGGGGCCATAAGGGTTCGGCCGTGCATTTCAACGAAGCTGAATGGTACGCGACCATGCACAAGGCCAATTTTATGGACGAGCTTATAACCAGGCACTGCGCGATAATGGACGAGTACGATCCCAAGAAAAAGGTTTCCCTGATTGTGGACGAATGGGGAACCTGGTACGACGTGGAACCCGGAACCAATCCCGGCTTTTTGTACCAGCAGAATACCATCCGCGACGCCCTGGTAGCCGGCATTCATTTAAATATTTTCAACAATCATTCTGAACGTGTAAGCATGGCCAACATTGCCCAGACAATAAATGTGCTGCAGTCGGTCATTTTTACAGACGGCGATAAAATGATGCTTACCCCTACATACCATGTTTTTGATATGTATAAGGTGCATCAGGATGCCCTAAAACTGCCGGTTCATGTTGAATCAAAAACCAACCACACCGGCCCGTCAACCGTTCCGGCGATTACGGCCAGCGCCTCCGAGGATGACAACCGCAAGGTTCATATTTCCCTGACCAATATTGAACTGAATAATGAACTGCCGGTTCAGCTTGATATCCGGGGCATACCGCTCAAATATAACGGCGGCACCATAATTACATCGGAGAACATGAACGATCACAATACATTTGAGCAGGGGAGCAAAGTCAGGATAGGTGAATTCAAAGGCGCTGTGACATCGCACGGCGGCAGATATACCCTCAATTTGCCCCCCAAATCAGTTGTTACACTGGAACTGGAATAACGACGGCTCTGCAAGAGACGACGGCTCTGCAAGAGACGACGGCTCTGCAAGAGACGACGGCTCCGGAATTACGCAATTGTTCTGACCCTTATAATGCCTTCCACTTTTTTTAGCTGCTCCAGGGCTGCCGCCGGGATTTGCTGCGCCGTATCAATGATATTGTAGGCGTAATCGTCCCTGTGATGGTTTATTAGGTCAAGAATGTTTATGTTGGCAGCCGCGAGTATTGTGGTAATCTGGCCGACCATGTTTGGTATATTGCGGTTTATGGCAATTAAACGGTTGGAAGATCCGCGGTCCAGGCGGCAGCGGGGCAGATTGACCGAGTTCAGGATGGCGCCTGTTTCCAGGTAATCCATTAACTGACGGACTGCCATGACAGCGCAGTTGTCTTCCGCCTCCGGTGTAGAAGCGCCCAGATGCGGTATGCAGATCACCTTTGGATTGGCCAGCAGTTCGGCGTTGGGGAAATCTGTTACGTACGAGGCGACATGGCCGCTGTTCAGGGCGGCAATCATATCCGCGTCGTTGACCAGGCCTCCTCTGGCCAGGTTAATAATGCGCGCGCCTTTTTTTGCGTACTTTAGTTTTTCGCCGTTTAAAATAGCTTTAGTATCCTGGCTAAGCGGCAGATGCAGGCTGATGTAGTCGGATCTTGCCAGCAGCCCTTCCAGGGTTTCCGCGCGGGCTACCGCTTTTCCCAGACCCCAGGCGCCCTCTACCGAGATGAACGGATCGTAGCCGATTACATGCATGCCCATTGCGACAGCGTCTTCCGCGACCAATACTCCTATGGCTCCAAGGCCAACGATTCCCAGGACTTTCCCGGTGAGTTCCGGTCCTTCAAATTTTGCCTTTTCTTTTTCCACAATATCCGGTACTTCATCGGCTTTGCCGGCAATGGTTTTGCACCAGGCAATGCCGCCTGCAATATTCCTAGATGATAAAAGCATTGCTGCGATTGCCAGTTCTTTTACTGCGTTGGCGTTCCCTCCCGGTGTATTGAATACCGCGATGCCCCTTGAGCTGCAGGCCTGAACCGGGATGTTGTTATACCCGGCGCCCGCTCTCGCGATGGCAAGAACGTTTACCGGAATTTCAACTGAATTGAGATCCGCGCTCCGCACCACAATGGCGTCAGGGTTTGGTATATCGCTTGCCACTTCGTATTTATCCCTGGAAAAAAGTTCCAGTCCCAGAGGCGAGATTTTATTCATAGTCCTAATCTTGAACATGCTTTACTCCTAAAGTGTCTTTTCGAATTTTTCCATAAAGGCGATGAGTGCTTTGACTCCGTCAATCGGCATTGCGTTGTAAATGCTGGCCCTCATGCCGCCGACAAGCCTGTGGCCCGCGAGGTTAACAAGCCCTGCTGCCGCCGCTTCTTTTACAAAACGCTTTTCAATATCTTTTACCTTGTCCGGATTTTTTTCCCGCGGAACAAAAGTTATGTTCATAAGGCTGCGGCAGGATTTTTCTACCGGTGACAGGAAGTTTTTGCTGCTTTCCAGGTATGAATAAAACAGTGCGGCTTTTTGGGTATTTATTTTTGCCATTTCCGGTACTCCGCCCTGAGCTTTGAGCCAGTCCAGTACCAGTCCGATAATGTAAATCCCGTAACAGGGAGGCGTATTGTACATAGAGCCTTCTGAAGCGTGAATATCGTAGCGGAGCAGGGCCGGAGCCCAGGGCGCCGCATGGCCGATAAGATCTTCCCGGATAATTACCACTGTGGTTCCGGCAGGCCCCAGGTTCTTTTGGGCGCCGGCATAAAGGATTCCGAATTTTGACACATCAAGCGGTTCAGAAACTATGCAGCTTGAAATATCTGCAACCAGCGGAACAGAACCGGTCTTTGGAAGATACGGCCATTTTGTCCCGACAATGGTATTGTTCAGTGTAATATGGCAATAAGCATCGCCTGAGTCGGCCTGTGCGTTTGCCGGAATATAAGAATAAGCCTTATCTTTTGAAGAGGCCCTGACAATGACATCAGCGTATTTGGCAGCCTCATCGGCAGCCTTCCCGGCCCAGACGCCGGTATCCATGTAGGAAACTTTTTTCTTCTGACCGTCGATATCGGCAGCGGCTAGGTTAATGGGAACCATGGAAAACTGCAGCGATGCTCCGCCCTGTAAAAAAAGTACTTTGTAATTGGCCGGAATCCCCATCAGTTCCCTTAATAGGGCCTCTGTTTTTTCGATAATGGGTTTAAAATCACCTGAACGGTGGCTCATTTCCATTACGGACTGGCCGGTTCCGTTCGCGTCCGTCATTTCGGCGGCCGCTTTTTCCAGTACCTTTAGCGGCAGTACGGACGGCCCGGGAGAAAAGTTGTAAACACGCATAAAAAACTCCTCTTTTGTACAGCATTAAAGCTGAAAATATTTAAAATGGCGCCAGGCGCCGTTTTTCCTGTTTTTGCACAGTTAAACCGGTATAAACCGGCCTAATTTTCCATTCGAACAGCCAGAGTCCGCAATTCATCGGTCACATAAACATTGCGGACTTTAATTGCGGGCGGCAGGTTAAGCACTGCCGGCGCGAAGTTGACAATGCCCCTAATGCCTGCCGCTGCCAGTTTCTCCGCCGCGGTCTGTGCCGAGGCTGCCGGTACGCAGAGCAGGGCAATCTCTATGCCCAACCGGCTTATTACCTCTGCCATCTTATATGCCGGATACAGCGGCGCAGGGGATGGCAGTATTTCGATGCGGTTAACATTTGTATCAAAACCCGCGGCCAGTTCAAATCCGTCCAGAACACCCATATTGAGGTAGGCGGAACCCAGCCTGCCAAGGCCGGTAATACAGTACTTGCGGCTTCTGTCCAGGCCAAGCGCCTTTTTTATGACCGGTAAAAGGGTTTCCCTGTCATAACCGGTAACTGAACCGATTGTCTGGCCCTCGCCAAGGTAAGAAATATCCTTGCGGATTGTATGGCTGGACCAGCCGGTAATAATCTCAATCTGTGCCGAACTCAGCGTTTTTTCCGCAGAATGTTCCAGGATTCGCATTAACGCCAGAAGCCTTTCCCTTGCCGGCGTTGGTATCTGTTCCATATTTTCCTTTTCGATTTATATTGCATTAAGCTGTGAAATATTTCACAGATTGATTATTTGATAGATTATAAAAAAAAATTATTTGTGTCAAGTGATTGTGGGGTTTATTGTCGCCATGCAATAGAAATGTCCCCTGTTTCCGTTCAGTAGAAATGTCCCCCTGCGTTCAATAGAAATGTCCCCCTTGTAAGATGAGTCAGGAGGAAGAATGGGTACCAGACGATCAAAG